>FWPU01000176.1_pt1 | contig 198807 bp, 153 predicted proteins | sample 2228361 | NCBI WGS metagenome assembly FWPU01 (sample SAMEA103939777, study PRJEB20133) | metagenome | reverse complement strand
ATCCTCCAGCGCCACGTAGCTGAACAAGCCGGCTTGCAGGGGGGCATCGTTTCCGCGCATAACACAAACAAAGACGCGCGGAATGTTTCAACGTCACAGCCCAACCGAATTTTTCAACAAGTTCCTAGGTCCGACCTCCTGTTCCGCCAGCCCTCGGGCCGCGGCAGCGCGTGCCGCCGCGGCCCGTGCCCTATTTGGCCGCTTCAGGACGGGCGCAGCCCGAGGATCCGACGAACAGCACGTTTCTCCGCCACTGAACGGGGGTTTCCGCTCATCATGCCGCCGCGCGACAGCCAACGTCAGCCGGCGACGCCCAGGAGCGACATCAGTGAGCATCCTTGTTCAAGACTGCCCCCGATTCCGACGAAAAGGCAGCGCAGGGAAGTTTTGTGGGCCGGCTGCGTAAGAGGGGCCACGTTGCGGAGCAGCGGGTCCGCTGGCCCCTTCCCGAGTAACCGCAGAACGGCGGGAACGTAAGGAAGCGGTGGCGGTTCATCCGACGGCGCTTTCCGCACTATCATAGTTGCGGGAGGCAGCCCGGATGAGCGCGCGCTGGTTCTCGTACCCGGATGCCCGCGCGGCGGCGGAAGCCTGCGCCCATCATATCCTGGCCCGCTTAGAAGAGGCTCTTTCGGGGCGTTCCTACGCCACGCTGGCCCTGTCCGGCGGGAGGACGCCCCGCCCGCTCTTCGAGATTCTGGCAGCCACACGCTTCCCGTGGCGGCAGGTGCACCTGTTCTGGGTGGACGAGCGGGCGGTCCCGCCGACGGATCAGGCCAGCCACTACAAAATGGCAGCCGAATGTTTTATTTTGCCCGCCCGCATTCCCACCCGCAACGTGCATCGCATCCACGGCGAACTCGACCCCGAGGTGGCGGCGCGCCGCTACGTCCAGGAGATCCGCGACTTCTTCGGCCTGGATCCCGGCGAAATGCCCCGCTTCGACGTGGTACACAGGGGCTTAGGCGTGGACGGCCACACGGCCAGCCTCTTCCCGGGCCATCCGCTCCTGGAGGACCGCGAGAATATCGCCGCCGCCGTCTACGTCGAGAAGCTGGCCGAGTGGCGCATCACCCTGTTGCCGGGCGTGCTTCTGGCTGCCAGCCACACTGTCTTCCTGGTTACCGGAGCCGAAAAGGCCGAGATCGTGCGCGCCATCTTCCGCGAACCCTACGATCCGAGGCGGCTGCCGGCGCAGATCGCCTCGCATCATGGCCGCAGCGTTACATGGTTCCTGGACCATGGAGCGGCGCGTCTGCTGGATTGAAGCTCTCCGCCGGCGCCGCGCCTCCAAGCTTGTCCTTCAGCCGCGATCCAGACGCGTCAAACCGGCCTCCCGCGCCCAGCGAATCGCCTGGCTGTATTCGGCCGCCGTGATGCGCCGCGAAAGCTCAGGATACTGAAAAGCTTTGTGCTCCGGCCGGTACTGGGCCATGATATTCACATACGTTGACTTACTAAGTTTCTCAGCCACCCAGCGGACGAACTTATCCGTTCCGGCGATATTGTTGGGCAACACCAGGTGGCGGATGATCAGGCCGCGCAGCGCGATGCCGTTCTCGTCCACCACCAGCTCGCCCACCTGGCGGTGCATCTCCTCGATGGCGGCCGCGGCGCGCTCGGGGTAGTCACTGGCGCCAGAAGAATACTTTTCGGCCATGGCCCCGTCCATGTACTTGAAATCCGGCAGATAGATGTCTACGATGCCTTCCAGCATCTTGATGATCTCCACCGGCTCGTAGCCGCCGCAGTTATAGACCAGCGGGATGCGCAAGCCCAGGCGGATGGCGGTGCGCAGCGCCTGAACGATGTTGGGCACCACATGCGTCGGGGTCACTAAGTTCACGTTGTGACAGCGGAGATCCTGCATCTGGACCATGAGACGGCCCAGCATTTCATCGCTCATGTAACTGCCGTCGCCGCGATGGTTGATCTCCCAGTTCTGGCAGAAGCAGCAAAGCAGATTGCAGTGGCTGAAAAAGATGGTGCCGGATCCCCAACGCCCCACCAGCGGGCGCTCTTCGCCGAAGTGTGCGTGTGCGGATGCCACCTTAACCCGCGACGTCGCCTGACAGACGCCTTTCTCCCCCTTCAAGCGATTCACGCCGCACTGGCGGGGACACAGGCGACAGCTCTTGTAAATGGCCCACAAAGCGCGAGCCCGCTCGGCCAGCTCTCCGCTGCGTTCCAGCTTCAGGTAGGCAGGCTCGAAGTCCTTTCGCAACATGGTCGGTACGTTGCTTTTCTGGGCGCCCAGCAGATGGACCGATAGGAAGGCCCCTGCGAACTCCCTGCGTGTCGGTTCCTCCATGGTCCCCCCTCCCACCCAGAATACACGAGCCGGCAGGGCGAGATCCATAGACCTTCGCGCTCGGTATGTTTCCAAATGCCTCAGCCGCGTGGCATTCTTCCGCACGCCGATGCCCTTGCTGTCTTGTCGCGGCCCGCACTTGGGCACGGATTTTGCGCACTCTCGGCAACCGTCCCATTCGGCGCGCAAATTGCTTACACTGGCTAAGGAGTGCGGGCGGCCAGGAGTGTGTCGGAGGCCGCTGCGGGCTCGAATCTCCTCGCTGATCGAGGTGCACGTGAGACGGACGCACATGATGTCATCCTGGAGGATGGTCGCGGCGGCAGCCCTCGCCTTGACCCCGTGTTTGCTTGCGCAGAACACGCTGATCGTATCGCCTGCATCGCTCTCGTTTACGTCGCAAGGCGGGCAGTTTCCCGTTCCTCAAACCATCTCGGTGCAGTCCAGCCCGAATGTGGTGCAGTTCACCGCCCAGGCGGTGTTGCCCGCCGGGTCCTCGCCCTGGCTCTCGGTGGTTCCCAGCGGGCCATCCACGCCGGGCACCGTCATGGTGTTCGTAACGCCCACCGGCTTGCAGGCCGGTACCTATTCGGGATCCGTGCGGATCACCGCGGCCGGTGCGAGCAACAGTCCTGTGGATGTGCCTGTCACGCTCACGGTGACGGCGGTCTCGCAACTGGTGACCACGCCGGCGCAATTGTCGTTCAGCTATGTCATTGGGGGTACGCAGCCCGCCAGCCAGAACCTGACAGTGGGGACCTCGAGCGGCGTGGTCCTTACTTTTGGAGCGACCGTTTCCACAACCAGCGGCGGTAACTGGCTGAGCGTGAGCCCCGTGAGCGGCCAGACGCCGGCTACGCTCTCCGTTAGCGTGAACACCACAGGCCTCAGCCCGGGCACTTACACGGGGACCATCACGCTGACGCCGCCGACGGGCGCCGGCGGTCCACTGCAAGTGCCGGTCACGCTGACGGTCAACGCCAGTCCCTCGCTCACCGTCACGCCTTCTTCGATCGCGTTTTATTACCAGATCGGCGGCGCGCTGCCGGCCCAGCAAACCCTGTCGCTGGCGACCCCCGGCGCCTCCATCGGCTTCAGCATCTCGGCGACCTCGCAGTCCAACTGGCTGGTAGTTACTCCGGTCAGCGGCTTCACGCCGGGCGATGTCTTAGTTGGGGTAAGTTCCGCGGTGCTGACCGGGCTGGCGCAGGGATCCTATCAGGGAACGATCCAGATCACCGCGCCGCAAGCAGCGAACAGCCCGGTCACGATCCAGGTGACACTCACTGTCAGCGTCAACCCCCTGATTAGCGCCACACCGTCTTCGCTGACGTTTGATATGCCACCCGGCGGACCGGCGCCGCCCCAAAAGACGTTGAACATCGCCAGCTCGGGCGCCCCGATCCCATTCACGGCGTCCACAACCACCACGACCACCGGGGTGAACTGGTTGCAGGTCAATCCGACCAGCGCCACTACCCCCGCGACGCTCAACGTAGGCATCGGTCCGGGAGGACTGACGCTGGCGCCCGGGACCTATACCGGGAGCGTCGTGCTGACCTCGGGCAGCGCGGGCAACAGCCCGCTCAGCATCCCCGTCACGCTCAATGTCAGCAGCGTCCCGGTGTTAGCGGCCAGCCCGAACAGCCTGAGCTTCGTTTACCAAATCGGAAAGGCCACGCCTGCCGGCAAAAGCGTTTCGCTCACCTCGACCGGGGCGCCGATCACTTTCACGGCCGCGGCTTCCAGCAGCGGCAACTGGCTTTCCATCAATCAGTCCTCGGGAACAACCCCCGCCACGCTGGGGGTATTCGTCAACCCGACCGGCCTGAGTCCCGGCACGCACAGCGGCACAATCACGCTCACGCCCCAGACCTCAGGAGCCGCCCCGCAAACCATTAACGTCACCCTGACGGTGAGCAACAATCCGCTGCTGAGCATCAGTCCGGACATTTTGAACTTCAAGTTCTCTCCGGGCGGCCCCACCTTCCTGCAACAGACCTTGGCCGCCACCAGCACCTCGGATCCCTTGAATTTCACAGTCGCCTGGACGGAAACCACCGGGCCGGCCGGCTGGCTGGCGGTGACGCCCTTGAGCGCCCAGACCCCCAGCAATCTTACTGTTTTCGCCAACGCCGGGGCTCTGGCGCCGGGCATCTACGACGGCTCCATCACGGTCACCGCCACGGGGGCCAATGCCCAGACCGTGCCCGTGCGCGTGACGGTGACGACCGGCAACACGCTGTCGGTGACGCCGGCTTCCTTGAGCTTCGAGCAACCTATGGGAGGGGCGGCCCCGGCCCCCAAGACGCTCCAGATCTCTACCAGTGGAGCCAGCCTGAGCTTTTCGGCCACCGCCACCACCCAAGTCGGCAACTGGCTCACGGTCAGCCCTGCCAGTGGTGTCACTCCGGGCACGGTGTCCGTCTCCGTCAATGGCGCCGGACTTTCTGTCGGCACTTACAACGGCTCGGTCACCATCGTGGCCGTCGGCGCCGCCAACAGCCCGCAGAACATTCCCGTCACGTTGACGATCACCCCGGCCCAGACCATGGCGGTGAATCCTTCTTCCTTGAGCTTCAGCTTCCAGCAAGGCGGCTCGGCGCCGGCGGCGCAGAAGTTCGCGGTGAGCTCGACCGGAGGACCCCTGAACTTTAGCGTTACAGCCTCCACCGCCTCCGGCGGCAACTGGCTCTCCGTCAGCCCCGCCAGCGGCACGACCTCGGCTGAGATCAGCGTCTCGGTGAATCCCTCCGGATTGTCGCCCGGGACTTACACCGGTACAGTGCGAGTGGAATCCGCTGCCGCCTCGAACAGTCCCCTGACCGTGAATGTAACCCTCACCGTGACCGCGCTGGTCGTGGGCCCCATCTCGGCGGTGGTGAACGCCGCCAGTTGGGTCGCCGGACCCGTGGCCCCCGGCGAAATCATCACGCTGGGGGGAACCAACATCGGACCGGCTACGCCTGCCGGCCTTCGCCTCACGCCCGCCGGCCTGGTGGACACCACGCTGGCCGAAACGCGCGTCCTCTTTGACGGCATCCCCGCGCCCCTGATCTACGTCTCGCGCAACCAGATCAACTGCGTCGTGCCGTACGGGATCGCAGGGCGCGTGACCACGCGGGTTCAGGTGGAGTACCAGGGAGTGCGCTCGGATCCTCTGGAGCTGCGAGTCACCGACACGGCGCCCGGCATCTTCACCCTGGACGCCTCCGGCCGCGGACAGGGCGCCATCTTGAATCAGAATTACAGCGTCAACGGTCCCACCAACCCGGCCGCCAAAGGCTCGGTGGTCATGATTTACGCCACCGGCGAAGGTCAGACTAACCCGCCGGGCCGCGATGGGGAAGTCATCGGAAGCGTCCTTCGTAAGCCGATCAAGGACGTTCTGGTAACGATTGGCGGGATCCCCGCCAAGGTGGAATACGCCGGGTCGGCGCCGAGCTTCGTGGCCGGGGTGCTCCAGGTGAACGTGGTCGTCCCCGAGGGCGCGCCCTCAGGCAACGCGGTGCCCGTGATCCTGACCATCGGCGGCGTCAGCAGTCCGGCCACGGTCTCCATGGCCATCCGTTAAGGAGCCGGCGACCTGCGAGCTGGTGCGCCGGCCGCCTCACATCTCGGTCTCCGCTTCGCGCTCCAGACCGTGCGGATCCAGAAGCGTCACCTCGCGCCGTTGCAGGCGCAGAAGACCTTCAGCCTGAAAACGACTGAGGTTGCGCGACACCACTTCGCGAACCGTGCCTAACCGGAAGGCTAACTCCTCATGGGTCACCGGCAGCAAGAACGAGTCGCTGCCCGCTTGATCACGGAATTCCAAAAGCGCTCGCGCCAACCGCTGGCGCACGCTTCCGAACGTCACGCTTTCCAGCAGAGCGACCAGATGGCGTAGCCGCCGACCAACGACGGCGAGCACCTTCAACGATAACTCCGGGTTCTGCCGGCACACCTGCTGGAAATCCTCCTTGCGGATCAACCAGGCAACGACGTGATCCACCGCTGTAACGCCGGCAGGATAGGGGCCGCCGTCAAACAGAGGGACCTCAGCGACTGTGGAGGGCGCCTTTTCCAAAGCCAGCATGATCTCGCGACCCGATCCCGAAGTCTTGAAGATTTTCACGCTGCCCTTAACCAGGAGGAAGATGCCGCTGCATGGTTCTCCTTCCGAGAACAGGCACTCGCCAGGCGCGAACTTTTTCTCGATGGCGCGCGCCGCCAGCGCTTCGCGCTCGGCAGCAGTCAGATCCGCAAACAGCGGAATCCGCCTCAGGAATTCGGCTCTGGATTTTTGCGTCAGCGACACCCTCGCTGCCTCGCGTACTCTTCACTGTATCGCAGCGGAGCACCGCCTCTGACAGCGCAGTAGCACGCGGCACGCCGGCTCGCCCCCCGGCTCCGCGCTTGCTCCTCAGAACGCGATACGCGCTGAGCCTTGCATGGAACGGCTGCCGCCCGCTGAAGTAATCACTCCGAAGGTGGCAGCCTGCGACATGTTCGTTCCGGGTGCGCCAAAGTTCGGAGTATTCGTCAACCCAGTAGCGTCCAGCCGGATCTCCAAGCGCAGCCGTTCCCGAATCGGGAAGTTCTTGAAGAAGGAAGCGTTGAGGCTCCGCGTGCCCGGCGCGCGCAGCTCGTCCAGCATCGGCGGCTCTGGCGTCACCGTGTACTGGTTGGGAAGAGGCTGGAAGGCCGTAATGTCAAAGTAGGGATTGAGCACGCGGCCCGTGGCATCGCGCCGGTCACCCAAACGCTCGTGCACCGGCCCGCTCAAGCGGGGGTTGCGGATGCGCAGCGGCCGCCCGTACGCGTGACTCACCGAAAGCGGAGTCCCGGTGGCGAACTGCGCTAAACCGCTCACCGACCAGCCGCCCAGGATTTGATTCCAAACCCGATTCCAACCCGGACCGGCGAAACGAACCGGAAGCTGATAGACGAACGCAAGCCGCGTCACATGCTTCTGATCAATTGGGGAAACTGCTCGGTAGAAGCGCGGATTGATGACGCTGGTTGTGTTGTTGTCCATCAACCGCGAGAAGCTGTAAGTCCACAGTACCGTCAGGCCGTGGGTAAGCCGCTTGTCAGCCTTGGCATGCAGGGCGTGGTAAAGGGCCCGGCCTGTGGGTGCGGCATTCAACGTCGCGCTGGTGAATTGCGGAAAGCGGACCCACAACCGGTTCTGCGTAATCGTCGTCCCCTGGCCGAGCGTCGAAGTGGCCGGGAAAACGCCTAAGAAAGGATTGGGCACGCGGCGATTCTCTTCCGCACCCAGGGCCAGATACACGTCCGGCTTCTCGTTGAGGTTGAAGCTCTCCGGCTGCTTGAGGCTGTGCATGCCCGTGTAAGCCAGCTCGATCAGCGTCCTGGCGGGCAGTTCTTGCTGCACGCTGAACTGCCACTGCTGGTTGTACGGATTCATGCGCGGCTCGCCCAGGAACCCGATGCTGTCACCGACCTGCGCCATCAAACCGGCCGCTGCGCCCAGCGGCTGACGCAAGCCCTGCGGGAAGGGATTCGCCAGTGTGGTGAACGGCGTGGCGCCGTTATCCACCGTGCCGACGTAAGGCGTGACGGTGTTGAACACGCCCAGCCCGCCGAAGAATGTGGTGTTCATCGAAACGATGCTGTAGAAGACGCCGTAGCCGCCGCGGATCACCGTGCGAGGCGCCACGCTCCAGGCGAAGCCCAACCGCGGTCCGAAATTGTTCTTGTCCACCGGCTGCCGCCGGGGGTTGCCGTCAACGCCGGCAAACAAGATGCCGCCTCGCAAATCCATCCCCGGAACCTGCACGGGCAATCGCGCGGTTTCATCGAAGCGCACACCCATGCGGTTGAACCGCTCCGTGAACGGCGTCTCGAGCTCGTAACGCAGTCCCAGATTCAACGTCAAACGACCGGTAACCTTCCAGTCGTCTTGCGCAAACAGGCCCCAGTAATGGTTCTGGATCGAGGTGGCGGTGTTGTAACCGAAGTTGCCGGAAGCCGCCAGGCCCAACAAAAGCGAGGCCATGCCGGACCCCGAAGTATCCGCCGAACGCGCGTCAAACGGGTTAGCCTGCGTGAACGTCGGAGTGAAGTTGAACGTCCCCACGGCGTTGGATCCCGGCGACACGCTGTGGATCTGTCCACGCCGATAATCGGCCCCGAACTTGAACGCGTGGTTGCCGCTCAGCTTGGTCCAGGTGGTGACCAGCGAGCTGACCATGTCGCGCGAGAACGACATGCCGCTGCCCAGATTGGGGATATTCTCACCCAACGAAAAGTTCGGCCAGCCGCGAAACGCCTGATTACGCACCACGATATCCGGGATCTGAAGCTCCTTGGGATCGGCCCCCGCCGCGCCGCTCTCGCTTCGACTGGAGTAGCTCAGCACGCCCAACCGCACAGAACCAACCAGAGTCGGCGACAGGACCAAGGTGTCATCCACTGCCACGCTGATGCGCCGGCGGATCAAGGAACCCAGATCCGATGAGCCGGACACTGGAAAGGATGTGGAGCCGAAGATCAGGTCCTCCGCCTTTTGAAGGCGGTCGAGCACCCCGACGCGAACGAAGAGCCGTTGCCGATCACTGAGCACATGATCCACGCGGGCGCTCACCTGGTGTTGGTCCACAGCATAGATTTTGCTCAAGGCCCAGTTGTAGGCCGCGATCTGAAGAGGCGCCGGCTGATTGGGCAGCGGATAGCGGCTCAATACCGCAGACCCGATGGGGCTCAGACGAGCGCCTGGAATTACGTTGCCCGGAAAGGGCTGCCGTGTCGCGCGCGTCCCTTCGACGACGGTCGTCGCCGGATCGTAGATGGTGAAGGGCCCACCGAGTCGGTTCCGCGTCTGAGAGAAATCTCCCTTGCGCTCGGCTTCCGTCGGCACACGAGCCTGGCGGGTCAGCTCCCGCGCATCATGGTCGCGTTCCAACGTCGTCGAGAAGAAGGTGCGGTTACGACCGTCGTAAAGTCGGGGCAGCAGGACCGGGCCGCTGAGCGCGTAACCCCACTGATGGTAAGTCACCGGCGGTTTCTCTAAACCCAAGCGGTTGTTGGTCCAGCTATTGGCGTTGAGGGCCTTCCATCGTTTGTACAGGTACAGCGCCCCGTGCGGCTCGTTGGTTCCGCCTCGTGTGGTGATGGTCACCGCGCCGCCGTTGGAGTGGCCGTAGGCAGCATCGAACATCGTGGTGTGGACTTTCACCTCCTCAACGGCGTCCAGCGATGGAACAAAGCCGATGGTCCCCCCAACCGAGGTGTTCGGGATGCCGTCCACGACGATTTCGTTATCCCCGCGCGTGCCGCCTCCGCCGGCGATCGAGAAATTGCCCTGCGCACTGCTGGTGTAAGTGCCGGTGCCGCCCGTCACGCCCGGCGCCAGATTCCGGATGTTGATCACATTGCGACTCAGCGAGACGACCATGGTTTCCACCATGGAGCGCTCGATCACCTGACCCAGGTCCGCCGACGCGGTGTTCAACAAGGGCGCTGAAGCGGTCACAGTGACGGACTCGGTCGTCTGGCCCAGCTCCAGCGTCAGGTCCAGCGTCACCAGTTCGTTGAGCGAAACACGGATGCCACGGCGCTCCAGTGTCTTGAAGCCGGGATGCTCCACGCGCACCACGTAGTCGCCGGGCAGCAGGAACGGAACCTGATAGTTGCCGGCCTCATTTGAGGTGGCCGTGACCTTGACGTTGGTTTCGGTGTTGACGACCTCGATGGCGGCGCCGGCTACGGCTGCGCCGCTCGGATCCATGATGCGTCCCCGAATCGTCCCGCGAAACTCCTGGCTCATCGCCAGTGCCGAGAAGATAACCCCACACAGAAGGATTCGCTGCATTGTCCGCCCCTCCGAGATTCTAACAATCTGGAACCAGGCTCGTCGCTTGTTCTGACACGCCCGGATGCTGCTCGTTAGGAGGCGTCCCCAAGGCAAGACGCTGGCATCGAGCGACAGGCGTGCGAGCGCCGAGGGCGCAACTGCCCCGTCTCAGCAAGCTGCCTCGTCGCCGATAGCATCGCTCAGGGGCTGCCCGGGCGGTTCAAGCGGGGATGAATCGGACGCCCGTCGCCTTTGACCCCAATCGAATCGTATCGGCGTCCACAGGGAACGGCGCACTGCGCCCGGCAAACCTCCATCGGCTTCGCGCTCGAGTATACTGTGTGTGCGATTGTTGGTTCGCAAACGGGAGAAGCCGATGATTCTTACGCGAAGAGCATTCTTGCACCAGGGAGGCGCCGGGCTGCTAACTCTGCCGGTTCAGCTTGCGGCCGCCAGGGAACTGCGCTGCGACGTCGCGATTATCGGAGGCGGCGTGGGCGGCGTCGCTGCCGCCCTGGCCGCGCTGCGCAACGGCATGCGTGTCGTTCTCACGGAAGAAACCGACTGGATCGGCGGGCAGCTCACCTCGCAAGCCGTGCCGCCGGACGAGCATCCGTGGATCGAATCCTTCGGCGCCACGCGCGCCTACCGCGCCTACCGTGAGGCCGTGCGCGCCTATTACCGCGCCCATTACCCGCTCACCGAAGAGGCGCGCGCCCGTTGGAACTTGAACCCCGGCGACGGCAGCGTCTCTCGCCTCACCCATGAGCCGCGGGTCTCGCTCGCCGTGCTGGAATCCCTGCTGGCGCCCTACACGAGCGGCGGGCGCCTGCTGGTTCTGCTGCGCCACCTCCCCGTGGCGGCGGATACCGAAGGCGACCGCGTGCGCGCCGTGCGCGTCCGTTCCCTCGAAGACGGACGCGAGCGCACCATCCACGCGCCTTACTTTCTGGACGCCACCGAGCAAGGCGACCTGTTGCCTCTCACCAAGACCGAGTACGTCACCGGTTTCGAGTCCCGCAAACAAACCGGCGAGCCGCATGCCCCCGAGGAGGCGCAGCCGGCCAACATTCAGGCCTTCACCGTCTGCTTCGCCCTTGATTACCTGCCGGACGAAGACCACACCATTGATAAACCCGAGGAATATTCCTTCTGGCGCGACTATGTGCCTGAGCTACGCCCGCCGTGGCCGGGCAAACTGCTGAGCTGGCGAATGTCCCACCCCGTCACGCTTCAGGTGCGGCCGGTGACCTTCGATCCCACGGCGGCCGGTCCCACGCCCAAATTGCTCAATCTCTGGATCTACCGCCGCATCGCCAATCGGCGTAACTTTCAGCCGGGAACCTATGTCAGCGATATTTCATTGATCAACTGGCCGCAAAACGATTACTGGCTGGGTAACTTGCATGAGGTTCCTCCGGAGGAAGCGGCGCGTCACCTCAAACGGGCCAAGCAGTTGAGTCTCTCGCTGCTTTACTGGATGCAAACCGAGGCCGAGCGTCCCGACGGGGGCCACGGTTGGCGGGGCCTTCGCCTCCGACACGACATCGTGGGAACCTCCGACGGATTGGCCAAGTATCCGTACATTCGCGAGTCCCGCCGCATTCAAGCCGAGTTCACGGTGCTCGAGCAACACGTAGGAACCGACGCCCGCAGCAAATTGACCGGAAAGAAACCTGAAGAGCTGACCGCCGAGTTTTTCCCCGATTCCGTGGGGGTGGGCAGTTACCGTATTGACCTGCACCCCAGCTCGGGCGGCGATAACTACATAGACGTCAGCTCTCTGCCTTTTCAAATCCCATTCGGGGCGTTGATTCCCAAGCGCGTGGAAAACCTGCTGCCGGCTTGCAAGAATTTGGGTGTCACCCACATCACGAACGGTTGCTACCGGCTCCATCCTGTGGAGTGGAACATCGGCGAAGCGGCCGGAATGGCGGCGGCCCACGCCATCGCAACGGGCAACCCGCCGCGGCGGATTCGCAACAACCCGAAGCTCCTGGCGGAATTCCAGGCCCGACTGCAAGCTCAGGGCATCGAGATCGCCTGGCCGCGCCTCACCCCGCGCTGAGGACGGAAAGGCATCGGCCCCCACGCGTGTTGCGCCAGAGGCCCGGGGGGTGTATAAAATCCCTGAGGTCTACGGAATCCCCGAGGAGGGTCTATGCGAACATTCTTACCGAACCAACGGCAACCCTTCCCGCCCCACGCTGGAACGCGAAGCTCCTCATCCGCTCCCACCTGCAACACCCATCGCTCGCCGTGCTTGCTGCTTGCAACTACTTGGCTCGCGCTGAGCGGACTTACCTGGGCGCAGGAAACCCGCGGCATGATCTACGGGCGCGTCACTGACCCGCAGGGGGCCGTTGTGCCCGGGGTGCAGGTCACCGTCACCAATGTGGATACCAATACGTCTGTGAAAGCCGTCACCAACGAAAGCGGCTACTACGAGGCGAACCTTCTGATTCACGGGAATTATCAGGTTAGCTTTGAAGCCTCGGGCTTTCGCCGCTTGCTGCGTCGCGGCATTGTGCTGCCCATGAGCAGCCGCGTGGAAGTAAGCGCCACTCTGGAGCTAGGTCCGGTGGCCGAGTCCGTCACCGTGGAAGCTGCCGCGCCTCTGATAGACGCTGTTTCAGCCTCTTCGGGGCGGGTCCTGGACAACCGCACGCAACAGGCTTTGCCGACCTCGTTCAACAACATCACGATCCTCGCCCGCTTTGCCCCGGGCGTACAGACGACCGGCGAGGTCCGGATCCTGGACGCCAACGACCAGGGGTCCTCGTCGGATTATCGGATCGCGGGCAGCGTGGGCGGCAACGAGTGGGCCATTGACGGCGCGCCCAACATGGGAACTCCACGCATCGCCGGCTTTCTGCCCCACACCGATGTGGTCGCCGAGATGAAGGTCGAGACCGGCGGATTCGAAGCCTCCGTCGGCCATACCACGGGCGCGGTGGTTTCACTGGTTTCCAAAGCGGGAACCAATGAATACCATGGAAGCGCCAATTTCCAGCACATCCAGAACCGCTGGAACGCCGCCAACTTTTTCACCGCGCAACTCTGGCATCGCCAGATCGCGGAAGCCGAAGCGCGCGGGGATCTGGAGTTGGCTCGCCGATTGCGCAACACTCCGAAACAACCCGGTGGGTTGAAGAACTACTGGGCAGGCACGCTGGGTGGACCGGTGGTCTTACCCGGGCTCTTCAACGGCAAAGACAGGCTCTTCTTTTTCTTTAGTTATTACGGCAAACGCTGGTCGGAGACCACTTCCTCCCAGTACCTCAACAACACCTTCCCAACGATGGCCGATCGCGAAGGCAATTTCGCTCCTCACCTCTTGGTGGATGCCGTCCGCTATCAGATTCACGACCCGCTCAGCGTGCGTCCCGACCCGGCCCGCCCCACCCAATACATTCGGGATCCGTTTCCGGGCAACATCCTGCCGAAGTCGCGGATCGCCAACCCGGCTTACTCTTTCTTTGTGAAGACCATCCCCCCGCCCAATAACGATCCCGCCGACCCCCGCAAAGAGCCGCTCAACAACTGGCTGGCCGTCTCGCAGCCCTGGACGGCCGATTACATCGCCCTCACCAACAGGATTGACTTCCACCAATCCACTAAGAGCCGTTTCTACGGGCGGTGGTTGTGGGACAATTACGACTTCGATCGCGGCGATTACGCCTTTGAAACCATGCCCGGGCTGATGAACAGCCGGGCGATTCGCGACAATCTCAATTACATTGCCGACTGGGTCTACACACCGACTCCCACCACATTGCTGGATTTTTCGCTTTCCATGCACCGCTATCGAGTTAGCTCGAACATACCCAGCGGTCTCATCAAGTACAAGCCTTCCGACGTCGGCCTGCCCACTTATATGGACCAGAAGGCCGGCGCACAGGCCATGCTGCCCTACATGGCCACCGCGGGTTACACGCGCGCCATCGGGGGCACGGGCTTCGGCCTGGCGGCGGCCGTGATCGAACACTACCGTCAGAGCTCGGCGAAGGCGGACGTCTCCTCCATCCGGAGCCGCCACAGCCTGCGCGCCGGCGCCGACCTACGATTGCACTCGCGAGCCGGCGGCGGAGGAGGCTACCCGGCGGGATACTTCTCCTTCGATAACTACTTCACACGTCGCAACAGCGATACACTGACGCCCGCTGGCAGCATCGCGCACTCCTGGGCGGCTTTCATGATGGGACTGCCGACCGGCATGAGCGTGACCACCAACGACACCTATTACATGTCCTCGCCCTACGCCGGCTGGTACGTCCAGGATACCTGGCGCGTCACGCCCACCCTGACGCTTAATTACGGCCTGCGTCTGGAGTACGAGATCGGTCCCAGGGAGCGATTCGATCGCATGCTGGCCTGGTTCGATCCTTCCCTCAAGCTGCCGATCTCGGACGCCGCACAGGCGGCTTACGCCGCGCGCCCCCTGGCCGAGCGGCCGGCTTCCGATTTCGTCGTCCGCGGCGGCACGGTCTACGCCGGCAAGAGCACCAGCCGCAACAGGTGGGAGAGCGAACTGATGTGGCTGCCTCGAATCGGAGCCGCCTGGCAGTTTGCGCCCAGGACCGTCCTCCGCGCCGGCTACGGCTTGTTCTTCGACACCCTCAACGCCATGCTCAACGCCCCGAACCAAACCGGTTTCAGCCGCACCACCTCTACGATCCTCACCACCGACTTCGGCTACAACTGGCTGGTGGGCAATCCGCGAGCGGGCGTATCCCCGATGACCGACCCGTTCCCGGTTCGCAGCGACGGCACGCGTTTTGACGTGCCTCTGCGCGATGCGCTGGGCTCCATGACCCAGGCCGGCGGCAGCTTCTCCTGGTACGACTCGAAGCTGCGCCACGCACGCCAACAGCGCTGGCGCATCGGGGTTCAGCGGCAGTTGGGCCAGAGGATCGTCATCGAGGCCGCCTACGCCGGTTCCGCCTCCGATAGGAACTATCTCGGACGGCCCTTGAATCCGCTGCCCGAAAAATACTGGGCCGGCGGATTGGTGCGGAACAACGCCATCGCATCCGACCTCAGTCAGAACTTGACCAATCCCTTCACGCTGGCTAACTTTGCCGCCCTGCAAACCTCCGCGCCGCTGATTTATCAGGACATGAGCACCAAGAGCTTTTTCCGGTCCGCCACGATCAGCAAAGCCCAACTGCTGCGTCCCTATCCCCACATGGGAACCCTGACGCGGAACGGCAACGACGCCGAGGTGCGCACCGACGAACTCCAGCTCAGCTTCGAGCGCCGCTTCGCGGACGGATTCAACCTCTACGTGGCTTATACCCGCCTGCGCAACCGCGAGGCCGACTATTTCCACAATGAGTTCGATCCCATGCCCACCTGGCGCGACAGCAACGACAGCCGTCCGCACCGACTGGTCGCCAACTCCGTGATCGAGCTGCCGTTCGGCAAGGGCAAGCCGCTCGCCCGCAGCGGCGTTCCGGCGGCCGTGCTGGGCGGCTTCCAGCTCGGCATCACCTACGAGTTCCAGTCCGGGGCCCTGCTGGATTTCGGCAACCTCTTTTACTACGGCGACCTCAAGGACATTCCCCTCAAGAACAAGACCTTTAGCAAATGGTTTAATACAGATAACTTCGAGCGAGTGGCGACGCGAGCTCCCGCCGCCTACCATCGTCGCGTGTTCCCCACTCGCGTGGCCGACGTGCGCGCCGACTGGACCAACCACTGGAACGGCAGCCTGCAACGGGAGTTCCGCTTCCTGGAGCGATTCGGCTTGCAGTTCCGAATGGATGTGCTCAATCTCACCAACCGCACGCAGATGGCTGCCCCGGTCGTCAACCCGCTGGCCACCAACTTCGCCGAGTGCACGCAGCAGGCCTGGACCACCAAGCGCTTCCTGCAATTCCAGCTTCGTTTGCAGTTCTGAGCAGACTCTGCGGCCCGGCGGCCCGGCGCCGCCGGGTCCAGAGGGCCTCCCGGCCCCCGGTGTCCTCAGCCCACCTTCCGCTTGCGGAGTTCGTCCACCGCCACCGCCAGAATGATCACACCCCCGATGATCGCCTGCTGGAGGTAGGGAGAAATCCCCAGCAGATCGCTGCCGTTGGACAGCAAACCCATGATGAAGGCGCCCACTAAAGTTCCGATCACGCTGCCCTCGCCGCCCCGCAAACTTCCGCCGCCGATCACCACGGCCGCGATCACCTGAAGCTCGTAACCCTGCCCCGCCGTGGGCTGCCCGGTCATCAACCGCGAAGCTTCGATCATGCCCGCCAGGCCGCACAGCAAGCCGCTATAGGCATAAACCGCGGTGGTATAAAACGCCACGGGAATGCCGGTGTAATAGGCCGCTTCCGGATTACTCCCGATAGCAAACGCATAGCGTCCCATGCGGGTGTGCTCCAGGATCAGATGAGTCAGTAGCGCACAAAATACGAGTATCCACAGAACGAACGGCACGCCCAGTAAGTTACCCTCGCCGAGAAATGAAAACTCCTTGGGAATTTTGTGGACCGGCAGCCCGTTGGATATGATCAAAGTGATTCCGCGCGTAATTCCCAGCGTGCCCAGCGTCACAATGAACGGATTGATTTTCAGCCGGGTGATCAGCAGCCCGTTCACGGTTCCCCAGAACAGCCCGCACAGAAGGCCGACCGCGACGGCGTATGGAATGGGCAGGCCGGCCTCCATAGCCATGGTTCCGAGCAAGCCGCTGAACGCCAGCACCGCGCCCACGGAAAGATCAATGCCGCCGGCGATGATAATCATGGTCATGCCCAGCGCCATCGTGTTGATCACCGCCGTCTGACGGACCACGCTGGAAAGGTTCGTGTAAGTGAGAAAGTAAGGCGAGGCCAGCGACAGAGTTACGAATAGGACAATCAGAGTTAGAAAGGGCAACAAGCGTTGCATCATGCCTGTGTCTCCCTTCCCGCGACATCCCCGGCCTCCCGAAGAGCGCTGTGGGTCTCCAGGCTGGCGTAGCGCATGATCTCCTCCTGGCTCGCGCCTCGGCCCAGCTCCGCCACCAGCCGCCCCTGGCGCATCACCAGGATGCGGTCGGCCACCTGGAGCAGTTCCGGCAGCTCGGAGCTGACCATCAGGATCCCTGCGCCCGAGCGCGCCAGTTCGTCCATTAACTGGAAGACCTCGACCTTGGCCCCCACATCAATCCCGCGGGTCGGTTCGTCGAACAGGAAGACGCGAGCGCGCCGCAACAGCCACTTGGCGATGACGACCTTCTGTTGCGTACCTCCGCTCAGCCGGGCAGCGAGCTGGCGCGGCGACTCGGCGCGAATCCGAAGGCGGCGAATGTAGTCCTCGCATTGACGGCGCTCCTCGGCCAGCCGCAGAAATCCATAGCGGCTCACCAGGTCCAGCGCCGCCGCCGTGAGGTTCCAACCCAGCGGCAAAAGCAGCGCCAGACCGTTCCGCTGGCGATCCTCCGGGATGAGCGCCATTCCCGCCCGCACCGCGTCTTGAGGATGCCGAGGACGCACTTCGCGTCCTTCCACCCAGATGCGCCCTTCATGGATCGGATCAATGCCGAACAGCGCCCGGCAGAGCTCGGTGCGCCCGGCCCCCACCAGACCCGCCAGGCCGACGATCTCCCCCGCGCGCACCGAAAAGCTGATGGATCGCAGCGCCGGTTCTCGCGTCAGCCCTTCCACGCGCAACAGCTCTCTGCCCGGCGGCTGCGGCGTCCTCTCATAGAGCGTCGTCACCTCGCGGCCCACCATGAACTGGATGACCTGCTGAATACTCAACTCGCCCGCCGGTCCGCTGTAGACCGTTTCTCCGTCGCGCAGGATCGTCAGGCGGTCCCCGAGAACCGGCAGTTCCTCCAACCGGTGCGTGATGTAGATCACTCCCATGCGGCGTTCGCGTAGAGAGCGCACGATCTGGAAAACTTCCCGGCTCTCGGACTCCGAGAGCGCCGATGTCGGCTCGTCAAAGATCAGCAGGCTGGAGCCGTGCTGAATCGCGCGACAGATCTCGACCAGTTGCTTGCCCGCGGGATTCAGCCGCTCCACCCGCCAATCCGGATCCAACGGGAAGCGGTGCTCCTGGATGAGTCGGGCGGCGGCCTCGCGCATGCGCCTGCGGTTTACCACCCCAAGAGGCAATCGCGGCTCGCGACCCAGAAAGACATTCTCCGCGACCGAAAGATGCGGCGCTAGCACCGACTCCTGGTGCACCATGGCGATGCCCTGCGCCGCCGCGTCTGCCGGGCGTTGGAAACGCACCGGACGGCCCCGCCACAGCATCTCGCCCCCATCGGGCGTGAGCATGCCGCAGGCAATTTTAACCAGTGTGGACTTCCCCGCGCCATTTTCCCCTACCAGCAAGTGGACCTCACCCGGAGCCACCGAGAGGTTGCCGTCGCGGAGAGCGACCACTCCTCCAAATCGCTTCCGGATGCTTCGCAGTTCGAGCAGCACCTAAAGTCATCCAGTCTACGTGAAATAGGATCTCTTCCGGGAGAACGTTCACGCCCGCTCTTGTCAGACCGGGGCATCGGCGCATGCTGGCGGCACGCGTGCTGATGCCGCGCGGCTCGGTGTGGCTATCTCGCTCGCGATCGCTGGGCGACTCGCGCCGCGACACCGGCATGCGCGAGCGCCGGCCCCTCGATTCCCCCTGCTGCCCTATCGGTCAGCCGGCGCCGTCCCGGGAAGCTATGCGATCGCTCCTCCGGCTTCCCTCGATCCTGCGTTGTTGCCCTCGCCCGAGCGTCCCGGCCCGGTTCCCGGCGTCACCCGCAAGCATTGTTCTGCCGGTTCGACGCGACCGCCCAGGCGCTCACCAGGCCAGGCGCAATCCGAATTGCAGCGCCCGCGCGCCGTTGCCCGAATACTGAGCGTCAATTAACCCGGTCGTCGCGTTCGGGGTCTTGGGAATTCCGGGTATGTTGAACACGTTGAAGAAGTCAATGTTCAGCCGGAAGTACACGCTTTCAGTCACCGGGATCATCTTGAAGAGGGAAGCATTCTGGTACCAACTGTACAACCCCAGCGCGTACTGGTTTCTCCAGGGATTCAAGCCCGTGTCCAGACTGACCCGTTGGAGGGTCCCGTTCTTCAGAGGCACCCAAACCGTGTTGCTGTCATAAAAAGCGTACAGGGGATCTGAAGGACTACCGCCATCCTTGGGCATCGGAATCAGGGGGGTGTGCGCCGGCTTGTAGTTGGCCGGAACACCCATCACGCCGTTCGGCTTTCCGTTGGCGTCGTAACTGTTGATCCGGTTGGCGGGAATATAACCGTTGTAGTAGAGGTAGGCGTCAACGCAAACGCCGCTCCGGCAATCCTGAACCTTGTACTTATCGCCGTAAATCTCCATCTTGTTCGGGAACACCCAGTTGGACGAGGGCAGCGCCCACCAGGTGCTCGTCAGGGATCCGCTGCCCGCAAGCTGCCAGCCTCCAACCAGGCGATGCAACACCGGGCCCGCGTTACCCAACCACGGCTTCCCTCTCCCGAACGGCAGATCCACGATGAAATTCCAGTTGTAACGATGCTGCGGGATGGCGGTGTCACGCCGATAGAACAGGAACCGCGCCCGCTCTCGGTTATCTTTCGGCACAGCACCCGGCAGGTAGATTTCGGCCGGCGTCAAAACGTCATCCTCCCAGCCACTCGCGCCCGCCTTCAGCGTGTTGCTCAACACGTAGAAGAACTGGAAGCCGTACCCTTTGCTGTAGCGCCGCTGGACCTCGAACTGGAAATTCTGCGAATTGGACCAGCCGGTCTTCTGATAAACCTCGATGTCGCCGTACATCGTCTTTTCGAAGACCCGCCTGGCCGTGCCGGCGTACGTCCCTGTGGGCAGCGGTTCACCCGTGGTCACGTACCAAACATAGGCTGTCGGCGCACGGTTGTAAGAGTAATACATGTCCAGTCGCGACCCATGCGTGCCCACATACCCGGCGCGCACGACGGTGTCCTGGAAGATTTCCTTCTCGAAAGTCAAATTCCATTCGTGCGCCCGAGAGGTCGGCTGGTGGGGATCAAAATAACTCACCAGGAAGCTCCCCCGGCTGATGCTCGCCGGGTTGTTCAGGTTCAACACATCCCGGCTGTTGACGCCCGCAATGATCGAAGGAACGGAGCGCAGTCCCCAGTTCGGAAGCCTGTCCGGCGTCTGCGCGGAGTTCGAAAGCTGGTAGGTGAATCGCGCGGTTGTCGGCGGGTTCTGGCGCATCCGCGCGTTAAACGCCCTCAGCGGCATGGGATAACCGAAGATCGAGTAACCTCCGCGCATGACGATGGGACGCGGCGATTCGCTGAACCGGTAGGCAAACCCTGCGCGCGGGTTGAAATCCCACTTGTTCAGGTAAATCAGGCTCTCCGGCAATCCGGCGTCCTTCGGCCGGATGAACTTCACGCCCATATCCGTAAAGATCTTGACGATGGCCGGCGTCGTGGCCCCGATTTTGTACATCCGGTCCCAATCCGCTCCATTGACGATGGATTTCGTGCTGGGATCGAAGCCCGTCAACAGGTTGTCGGACTCGCGTATCGGCGTATAAAGCTCCCATCGCAGCCCGTAGTTCAGGGTCAGCCTGGAGTTGACTTTGAAGTTGTCCTGAAAATACAAAGCGAACTCCTTGGCTGTCATGTAATACCACTTACGCACAAACTGGGCTGAGTAACTGTTGATGACGCCGATGAACAGGTCTGCCGACTGATGGCCGGTATAGGGAACCGCGGCGTACGCGCTCCCGGAAGTGGGATCGTAAAGCCCGGTAGCGTGGCCATTAAGCGAGTGGGCGCCCTGAACCTGCTGCTGATCGGGCAGAACATGCAGACGCTCGTAGCGAAGACGGCCTCCAAACAAGATCTCGTGCCGCCCGTGGACCTTGGTCAGATTCTCATCCAGGTTGTAAATATGGGTAATGTTGTTCCGGCGGTTGGAAGCCGTGATGTACTCCATGCCTACCCCGGTCCCGGTGATGTTCGGAAAGCCATACTCGTTGAAGGGATTGGGAAGGCCCAGGATGTCGGCCCACTTTTTGTCGTCACCGACATTGGCGAAGTTCAGGTCTTCCACTCCCACATTGAAGAGCGTCTCGCTAAAGAAGGTGGGCGAGAACGTATGGGTCCACGAAGCCACCCCTGTGTTGTTTCGAATCGGCCGGAACACGCCATTCGCCGAGCGATCCAACGTGGTGGGCGAATTGTTGTTTCCCGACTGAGCGTAAGTGTCGCGCACGCCGTGGGTATAGCGGAAGAATAATTGGTCGCGGTCCGAAAGACGATGGTCCACGCGGGTGGTGATCGTCCACTCCAGGCGGTTGTTGGGCGCCTGATACCAGTAGTTGTTGTCTACCAGGGGATTGACCTGCGGACTGTTGGGAACCGGCGTCACCGAGTAAAGGTATTTCGCCAGCGGGCTCATCCGGGTGGCCGGGATTCTGTTGTTGGGGAAAGGCAGGCGGCTCCAGCGTGCGTCCGTGGTCCAGGGGTCGTAGATCGTGTAGCGGCGACCCGCAGCCGTGACCAACCCGCTGAAATCCCCCTCGCGCATCGCCATCGTCGGCAGGCGCGCCCCTTTGGTCGTGGCGGTCAAACTGCGAAAGGCCTCGTAGGCCTGGAAGAAAAACGTCTTGTTGCGTCCGTTGTACACGCCCGGAATCCAAACCGGGCCTCCGGCCGAAGCCCCGAACTCGTTGCGCACCAGGTGCGGCGGACGACTCCAGCGATCCTGCCGCTGCCGCGCCACGCCGAAGCCCAGGTTGTTGTTGCGCACGATCTCGAACAGCGAGCCGTGGAACTGGTTGGAGCCCGAGCGCGTGCTGACGATCACGGTGCCCGGGCGATTCATCTTGGCCGAGGAGTTATTGGTCTCGACGCGGAACTCCTCGATGGTGTCCATGCCCGGCGGGCGCCCCGCAATTTCGCCTGTGTCCCGGTTGGCCATCACGGCGCCGTCCTGGAGAAACTCGACGCCCCACTTGATCCCCCACACGCGCGGCACCCAGGATGCGCCGTCAATGCCGGGCGTGGTCTGCGCCACCAGCGTCTGGAACATGCGTCCGCTGATCGGCAATTGATCAATGCGCGCGCGGTCGGTGACGGCGGCGAGCGTCGGCGCCGTGGTGATCACCAGCGGAGCGGCGTCCGCGGTCACGGTGACCTCGGCGGTTGTGGACCCCACCCGGAGAACCGCGTCTACCACCGCGGTCCCGCCCGCCTGCAAGAAGAACTCCCCTTTGAACGGCTCCATCCCGGTGCCCTCGATCGCGATGGCATAGGGCCCGTTCAACACGCTGGGGAATACGTAAAAGCCCACTTCGTTCGTGCTGGTGCGATACTGCCGCGCCGTCGGACCGTGCGTCGCTGTGACCGTCGCGCCTGGCACGACCGCGCCTGTAACATCTTTGACCGTCCCCTGGATCTTGCCCATCCCGGTTTGCGCCCGGACGGGTCCGCAAAACAGAAGCGCAACAACAGCGCCCCAGGCGGCCATGCGGACTCTTCTCATAGCAACCTCCCTTCCAGCCGAGCTGGTCGTCTACACTACACACCAAATCCGGAAACCGTGTCAAGGGGGCGCCACCGCACATTTCACGGCGCAGGGCCTGACCGATCCAGGACCGCCGAACCCTCCCGCTTCGCCATCGCGGGTCGGAAGATCCGTAACCGACGGCACTCCGGCGGTGCGTCCGGCGACACGTTCCGGCTGTAGCATTGTCTGTAGGGGGAAACCTCCGCGCTCCCTTCCGGTCGTAGCGCAACGGAGGGAAGGTAAGTCCGCTTTACTTTTCCAATACGATCTTCCCGTCCAGAATGACCATGACAGGTTGGATGCGCAGAATCTCGTCCTCAGGACAGCTCAGATAATCGCGGTCAATGACGACTAAGTCCGCTAACTTTCCGGGCTCGATCGAACCTTTGGATTTCTCGGCGAACTGCCGCCAGGCCGCCCAAATGGTATAGGTTTTCAGAGCCTCTTCGCGAGTAACTCTCTCCTCCGGATGCACCACCCGGCCGCGGACCGTCTTCCGGGTCACGGAAACCCACATGCCGTGGAAAGGATTGTAGGGGTTGACAGCGCGATCTTTGTCATAACCGATCATGTGATCGCTGCCGCCCGCTACTGTCACGCCCGCGTCAATGTAAGAGCGTAGCGGGAAAAAGTACCGCAGACCGTCATAGCCGAAGACTTTTTCCAGGGCCGGGGCATCCGCGTACAGCCACGCAGCTTGCACATCGGCGAGCACGCCCAATCGCTTCATGCGCGCGATGGCCTCCGGACTCTGGAAGCTGGCGTGAATGAGATGCGATCGCGTGGGCCCGATGGGACCTTCGCGATCCAAAGCTTCCATAGTCTCCAGAAATAGGTCCACCGCGCCGCCTCCCTGCGTGTGTGCGCTCAGGCTCCAGCCTTTCTGTCGGGCGGCGCGAAACACCGCCAGGAACTTCTCGGGCGTGGCGAAAAGTTGGCCGCGGTCGTCCGCCCGGGTCTTCCCGTAAAGCTGCCGCCCGAACTCCCCGTACGGTCCGCGCTGATAGGCGGTGCCGATTGTCATCCCGCCGTCAAAGTTAACTTTGAAGGCTCCGAACTTCAGCCAGTCGTCGCCCTGGTTGGTGGTCCAGGGCGCCTTGCGGATCTCGGCCAGCAGATCCTCCGTCGGTCGCCCGATGTTGACCCACCAGGTGACCACCACTCTGAGAGGCAACCGGCCCGTAGCTTTGAGGCGCTCGTAAAGCCGGATCTCCTCGGGCGTGGCCCCGCCTTCGCCGATCGAGGTCAAACCCGCCGCCAGGTACATGCGGAGCATTTTTTCCAGGGCCGCCAGTTTTTCTTCCTCGGAGTACGCGGCCGCCGGCCTCAGTCCTTTCAACAACGCCTGCGCGTTTCTAAGGATGCCGTTCGGCTCACCGTTTGCATCTTTGACGATCTCGCCGTGGGGCGGGTCCGGCGTATTGCGCGTGATGCCGCTCAACTTTAACGCCAGTGAATTGACCACCACGACGTAGCTGGCGTCGAACATCACGGGATGTTCCTGAGCCACATCCAGCACCTCGCGCGTGGGCATGCGCAGCTCTTTCAGGCGCGTCGGAAAGGTGCGAGGCACGACGATCCACTGGCCCCTGGGAGTCTTGCGGGCCTGGGCGCGAATGTAATCCTGTATGGCGGCGTAGGAGTCCAGAGGGGGCAACGGCTCCCGAAACTCGCTCAGACCGCCCTCCAGCGGATGCAGATGGCTGTCAATCAGGCCGGGAAGAACCGTACGCCCGCGGAGATCAACCACGCGCGTGCGCGGGCCGCGTTCCGCCTTCAGCACCTCCCGATCGGAGCCCACAGCCGCGATCCGCCCGTTCTTGATCGCCACGGCTTGCTGGATGGAAAACTTGGCGTCCACGGTGACGATCTTGCCGTTGTGAAGGATCAAGTCCGCGTCCGCGCCGCACAGCGTCACCGCAGCGCAGAGTACCGCAATCCCGAGACGCAACATGCCTGTGATTGTAGCCCAACCCCGCCACAGACGGCGTGCCAAGATGGTTACATGAAAACCGCCGCCCTCATCGCCGGCATCGCCCTGACGATCAGTCATGCCTCGGCCGGGCAAGCGCCCGCGCCCGCTTCTCCCCGCACAACCATCCGCGCCACCGGGGAAGCCGTCGTCTCGGCGCGCCCGGACCAAGCTCGGCTTGCGCTAGGAGTCGTCACCCAGGCCGCTACGGCGCAGGCGGCCGCCGCACAGAACGCCAAGCAACTGGAAGAGGTCCTGGCCCAGCCCCGCAAGCGCCTGGGCGATAAAGCAGAGATCCGGACCTCGGGCTATGCCCTCACGCCGGAGTACCGATACCCGCGCGACGGCGGGCGCCCCGAGATCACGGGTTACACGGCCTCCAACACCATCGAAATCAGGACGCGGGATCTGGCCGACGTCGGCGCCGTCATTGACGCCGCCGTGCAGTCGGGCGCCAACACGATTCACGGCCTGCACTTCCTGCTGCGCGACGATCGCGCGGTGCGCGCTCAGGCTTTGCAGGAGGCCACGCGCAAGGCGCGGGCGCACGCGGAGGCCATGGCGGACGCGGCGGGTCTGAAGATCGTGCGCGTGCTGTCCATCGAGCAGGGCGAGGCCGCCTGGATCCGGCCCGTGCGTGAGCTGAGGATGGCGGCCGCGGCCGAGGTGGCGGCCCCGCCCACGCCCATCGAGCCGGGCGGCGTCGAAGTCCGAGTCAACGTCACTCTCACGGCCGAGGCCGCCCCGTGAGGATCACGATTTGGGACTGATGCCCGGCGCCGCAGCCGGCAGCCTCAGCGTGTTCGCGAGACCCACCAGCGCCGCCGGGATCCGACGGGCAGGATTGGAGGGTCGGTCATCCGAAACATTCTAGTGAAAAATTGTTCCAGCCACCAGCAGCGCCGGGATCGCGGGAACCGCTGTGCTCCCGTCCCAGGGAAACAGTTGCCGCATCACCATCCACGCCCGCGTCACCACGCCCAAAGCCACCGGGGACCAGAGGAACGATTGAGACGTGATGAATGCCCCCAGGGCGGCGCTCTCCGCCGGCTCTCAGCCACAGAGGGGCCGACCACGTCTTCATCGGCCACGCCGCCCTACGACGTGTGCGCCGCAGTCGCTTCGGCGGACGTCCGCCCGCTCCAGGGCCTGGCCTCCAAGGTGTGTCCTAGCTGTCGTCGGCGATCGGCGTCACCCGTTTGGCCCCGTCGGGAAGCTGCCGCAACGACTCTCGAGCGAGCAACCGGTCCCGGTTGTTGGTAACGGTCATCTCCGGTTATGGAATGTGTCGGAGGGGCAACACGAGTAGAACATTTTTCAAAAAACTTGTTCTAGCCGTTCTCCTAGAGCTGCGGGATTCGCTACGCGAGCCTGCACCCGTTGAGCGGGACCGAAAGGCGGCCCTGAGCCGGCGAACTCCCCGGCGGAAAGCAACCGCCTGAACGCTGAAAATTAGCAAAATCGTTCACAAAGATCGGCCGTTGGGATCGCGTTGGTGTGCCTGTCGGCGGTTGATCCAAAATGGAGCCACCCGCCGGGATCGAACCGGCGACCTGCTGATTACGAATCAGCCGCTCTGCCAGCTGAGCTAGGGTGGCTCACTTCTGATTTTATACCACGCGCGGCGCTCTGACGCCAGCGCTCAAGCCGACCGTGGGTCCCGACCAGAGCCAGGACGATCCCTGCGGGCCGGGCCGGCGCGCACGCCACGCGGCGCTCTACGATTCCCACACCGGTGGGGTTCGCACAGGCCGGCGTACGGGATCGGGCTACGATTAGCGTGTGCCTTCCATGCTGCAGGGGCGGCGCGCCCGCGAGTCGCCCGTGCCGAATCCGATGCCTTGCGGATCCGGCGGGCGTGGCGGCGAGACAAGTCTCCTAGCCATCCGCCCGTGCGGCCCGCGGCGTCCTCGCGTCGCGCCAGACCCGCGGCGGCGGCGACGGTGGTTCGGCGGAGACGTTCAGAGGCTAGTTGCATTTTTATGCAAAGGCGCGTTTTTCTTGACACGAAGCTCAAAGCTTGCTAGCATGCGGAGGCGGGCGCCCTATGAACATCGCCACGCGGAGTCAACGCCTATGAGACGACTTGGGTTGCGAATCCTGCTGACGACCGTCCTGCTTGCAAGCCAGGCTGCGGCCCGGCCGCGCATCATCGTGACCACCGACGGCGAGATTGACGACCGCTGCTCGATGGTGCGGTTTCTGATGTACGCCAACGAGTTCGAAATCGAGGGCCTCATCTACAGTAGCTCCATGCACTGGTTGGGTCAGACCTGGGCGGGTGTGGAGTGGATCCACGGCCACATCGGCCATTACGCGCGTGTCTACGACAACTTGAAAAAGCACGCTGAGGGTTTCCCTTCGCCGGACGAGCTGAGAGCCAAAGTCTACGTGGGCAATATCGCGGCGCGGGGTGAAATGCAAAGCGACTCCCCGGGCGCTGACAGGATCGTCCAGGTGCTTCTGGATGACAAGCCCGGTCCGGTCTATCTGCAAGCCTGGGGCGGGACTAACACCATCGCCCGGGCTCTCTATAAGATCCAACACGAGCATCCCATGCAGATCGAGAAGGTCAATAAGAAGGCTGTTCTCTACATCATTCTGGACCAGGATCCGACGCTGCGCGAATACATCGAGCCGAACTGGCCGAAATTGCAGGTTTTGGGCAGCTTTCGCCAGTTCGCGGCCATCGCCTATAACTGGGAGGCTCTCATTCCCAAACCACTGCACGTATTTTTCCAGAGGCCGTGGCTCGAAGGTAACATCACCACCGGCCGCGGCCCGCTGGCCGGGGCTTACGAGCCGCGTAACGACGGCGCCTTCCGTTCTGAGGGCGACTCGCCGGCGTTCATGCATCAGATTGACGTAGGCCTGCGCAGCCTGGAGAATCCCGGCTACGGCGGTTGGGGCGGCCGCTTCGTTCCCGAGAAGCCCGGCGTCAACAATATCTGGACCAACGCGGCCGATGACGGCGACCTGTACAAGCCGATCTGGCGCTGGGCGGAGGCGTTTCAGAACGATTGGGCGGCGCGCGCCGACTGGTGCGTGAAGACCTATCGGGAAGCCAACCATCCTCCCGTCGTCGGGCTCAACGGACCTAAGGATGTCGAGGCGGCTCCCGGCTCCTGGGTGAAGCTGGATGTGAGCGGATCCGTGGATCCGGACGGTGATAGGCTGAGCTTCCTGTGGTGGCAATATCGCGATGCCGGGACCTGCAAACAGGAGGCGCAGATCGCCGATGCGGAACGCGCCACCGCTTCGGTTCGCATCCCGGAGGAGGCGAGGCCGGGCGAAACACTTCATTTAATTTGTAAAGTAACCGACGGCGGCAAGCCGCCTTTGACCCGCTATGCACGGGTCATTGTCACGGTGCGCTAGGGCAGGGGAGGGCGGACGATGAAGGAGTGGATTGCGGTTTTTCTGATGGCCGGTGCGGTGACGGCCTCGGCGGAGGGCCCGAATGTTTCCGGGAAATGGATCATGGACGTGCCAGCGAGGGCCGGACAAACGCGTCGGGTTACCCTGATTCTGAATCATGTGGGCGGCGAGGTGACAGGAACGATTACGGCTGCGGGCCGCCCCAGCAGCGCGTCGCCGGTCTACACCGAGGTCCTGGGAGGTAGAGTTAGGGGCGACACGGTATCTTTCTATGTGTGGGAGGGTACCGACCGCCCGGCGAAGGTAATTTACGAGGGTAAAATCCTGGACGACGAAATTACTTTCGTCATTACAGGAGGGCCGATCACTTACGATGCGAGAGGTAACCCGAATCCGCCTCCCGGCCCGCGGAAGGTAACCGCCAGGAGATCCAAATAACCGTTGTGGGAAAGGCTCGGGCTGAAAGTTCGGCGCGGCGCCTCGGGAAGGGCGGCGCTCGCCGGAGCGACGGGCGGACGCGATCGCGGATCATGCGGCAACCGGAGGCCCGCGAGGAGCAAATCTGATGCTGAGTGTTGATAACTATGCCATCGCTGTGGCGCTGTGCGTTCTCACGATGACCTGTTGGGGATCGTGGGCGAATACCCAAAAACTGGCTGCCCGGACCTGGCGCTTCGAACTCTATTATTGGGATTTTGTCGCAGGCCTCTGGTTGCTTTCCGCAGTGGCGGCCTTGACGCTGGGCAGTCTGGGATCCACCGGCAGGCCGTTCTGGGCGGATCTGAAACAAGCTGACGCGGCCAGCGTGCTGTCGGCGCTGTCAGGAGGCGCCGTTTGGAACCTCGGGAACCTGTTGCTGGTGGCGGCCATTGCGGTGGCGGGAATGGCGATCGGGTTTCCGATCGGCGGCGGCATCGCCTGGGTTCTGGGCATCCTGTTCAACTTCGTGCTGGAAGTCGTTGGCGGCGGCAAGCCGCAGGGTCGTCCGCTCATTCTGTTCGCCGGGGTCGCGGTCATCGTGGCGGCCATCCTGCTCAGCATGCAGGCCTATGGCCGATTGGCCGGCGCCGTGAAGAAGCCGAGCGCGAAGGGAATCCTGCTGTCGGTAGGCGCCGGTGTCCTGATCGCGTTTTTCTATGGGCTGATTGTCAGGGGCACGGATCCCGAGTTCGTGGCCGGCGGCAGCGGGCGGCTGATGCCGCTGACGGCGGCTTTCTTCTTCTCCACGGGCGCGTTCGTTACGACATTTTTGTTCAATCCTGTTTTTATGAGAAAGCCGGTGGAGGGGCCGCCCGTTTCGATGGCGCAGTACTGGAAGGGAAGCCTGAGCACGCACCTGACCGGCGTGCTGGGCGGAGCGATCTGGGGCCTGGGCCTGACCTCCAGTTTCATGGCCGTCGGCACGGCGGGTCCCGCGATTTCCTATGCCCTGAGTAACGCGGCCCCGGTGGTAGCCATGTTGTGGGGCGTGCTGGTGTGGAAGGAGTTCGCCCGCGCACCGGAGGGCACCAACCGCCTGCTGCGATGGACCTTCATCTGCTACCTGGTCGGGCTGGCGCTGATCACATATTCGAAGGTGTGAGAGAGTTCGGGGGGCGGTTGGCATTTTTATGCAGGCGTAAGATTTTACTTGACAGCCACTCCGCCGGCCACTAGAATAACTCTCTGGCTGCACCCCGCCGACTGAGTTGCATCCTCGTGCAACCAGCCGGGATGCAGTCGGCTGTTGCAGACGCCGCCTGCGCGTGGCCCGCGGCGCGAACCAGTTCTGCTGAAGGGGTGTCAATCTTACACCGAGGTGAATCTTGGGAAGGAGGAACCGTGAACTTCTCTGAAAGTCTTTGTCGAGTATGGGTGGTTCTTTTCGCGGCTGCGATGGCAGTCCCCGCCGGAGCTCAGGATTTTCGGGGACGTGTTCAGGGAGTCGTGCTCGACATCACCGGCGGCGCCGTAGCCGGGGCGTCAGTGACTCTGGAAAACGACGCCACGAACATCGCTGTCACGCGTGAAACCGCCGAGAACGGCCGCTACCTGTTCGATCAAGTGGATCCCGGGATCTACACGCTCACCGTCAAGCATCCCGGGTTTTCCACGGTGGTTCAGAAGAACGTTCGTGTCCACCAGCGCGGCGACGTTACGGTGGACATCAGCCTCAAGCCTTCCGACCTTGTGGAGACGATCACGGTCGAGGCCAGCCCGGTAGGCGTCCAGTTCAACACCGCCGACCGAGCGCTGGCGGTGGAGGCGACGCTTTTCAAAGAGCTGCCTTTGGTCAGCCGCAACGTAGCCACCCTGGCGGCCCTGGACCCGTCGGTCAACGGCGACTGGACGCGCAACGCGATTTACGACCACTACGCGGCGAACGCTTACGACCTGGGAGGGCGCACCATGGGGCGCAACGAGGTGCTGGTGGACGGCTCGCCCCTGACGAATTCCTCCAAGCTGGGATACAATCCGCCGGTCGAGGCCGTGGACGAGTACACGGTGCGCCAGAACGCCGTGGACGCTGAGTTCGGTCACAGCGCGGGAGGCGTCATTACCATCTCCATGAAGTCCGGAACCAACCAGCTTCATGGAAGCGCCTACTACTTCGGGGGCGATCCTGACTGGAACGCGATCAGCAATCGAATCACGCGCCAGCACTCGCGCGCGACCAGTTGGAACGCCGGGGCGACGGCAGGCTTCCCCATCGTAAAAAACAAGCTATTCCTGTTCAGCGCCGTCGAGAGGCAGAACGACGCTTCTTTTTCAGCCAGGACTTACACTCTGCCGACCGAGCTGGAGCGGCAGGGAGACTTCTCGCAGTCCCTTTACACCGACAGAAAACTGCGGCTCATTTACGATCCCCTTACTTCCCGCATCGAGGGAGGCCGGGTCGTACGAACGCCGTTCCCCGGCAACCGCATTCCCCAAGCACGCTGGGATCGGGTGGCGACGTTGATCTTCAAGAATCTGTGGCTGCCCAACAACCCGGGCGATGATCCGACCGGGTTGAACAACTACAAGTACGACTTCATACCGACTTACAGATACGTGAATGTCTCGAACCGGGTAGACTGGCAGATTTCCGATAGGTGGAAGGCGTTCGGCAGGCTCAGCTTCTTCCGTACGAACCAGGACGCCAATGATTATACAAACGGCGCGGACGTTCTGAAAATGCGCCGGACCGAAGGATCGGTGCGCAATGGTTTCAACATCGCAGCCGACACGGTGTATACGCTCGGGCCGGCGATGGCCTTAACGGTCAGAGGCGCCTATTATAAAACGGAAGACAAACGCAAGTACCCTGAGATGGACATCGGAGAGGAGGGTTACACGCAGCTCTGGCCGAACAAGTGGTGGAAGCCATACCTGGGCGAGCGGCCGATTCTTTACTTCCCGAACATTCAGGTTCCCAGCGGCGACACCTTCGGGGTGCGCAACCTGTGGTGGCAGGAGCCGTTCGGCTACAGCTTCAGCGCGCAGCTAGGGAGTTATTGGGCGCGTCACTCCCTGAAGTCCGGGGCCGAGGTGCGGTTCAAGCGCGGATGGGCGGCGCGCTTCGGCTCGGTCGCCAATCTGGTGTTCAATGCGGGGAATACGGCAAATACCACGGCTGGGGCGGCGGTCAACACCGGGCATCCGTGGGCCAGTTTCCTGCTGGGCGCCATGGATCCCGGCAGCTCCAACGCGCAGATGGTTCCCATCCAGTACGCCAACACCGAAATGTACGGCTTTTACATTCAGGACGACTTCAAGCTCAGTCGGCGTCTGACGCTCAACCTCGGTCTGCGGTACGAATACGAAGGAGGCTTCTGGGATCCGCATCACCGGCTGCCGCAGCGGCTGGATCTAACCGATCCCATACCCGGGATGGAGGCGGCCATCCAACCTAAGCTGGCTTCGCTCGCGGTGGGCGCGACCGGCAAGACGGTTGCCCAGTTGATGGCGGAGTCCGCGGGTCAGAAAGCGTTCCTGTACAACGGGGCCTTCTACTTCACGGAAAAATCCAACAAGCGGGCCACCCAGAGCGACCCATTGCAGTTCATGCCCAGGCTCGGGCTGGCTTACCGCGTTGGGGAGAAGACGGCCTTGCGGCTGGGCTACGCGCGTTACTACACTCCGAACTCCTCGACGGATAGCGGGAATGAACCTCTCGGTTCATTGAATCTGGCGGCTTTCAGTCCCATCACGAACGTCTTACCGGCGCTCGAGGGCGTCCCCCAAGCCTACTTCGACAACCCCTTTCCACAGGGACTGACGCCTGCGTATGGCAAGAGTTACGGCCGGTACACCAATCTTGGTGACAACATCACGATTTCCAAGTACCAGCGTCGGCCTCCCATCAGCGACCGCATCAACTTCAGCGTGCAACGCGAGTTGTGGAAGAAGACGGTCCTGGATTTCACCTATTTCAAGAACTTTGTGAGCCGGGACCTTTTAAGCATCAATTTGAACCAAATGGATCCCCGGCTTAGCTACAAATACGGCGTGGAGTTGACCCGCACGGTAGCGAATCCGTTTTACAACTACGGTACGGTCGAGACGTTTCCCGGAGCTTTGCGCAGGCAAGCCACGTTGGCCGCGTCGAACTTGTTGAAGCCGTATCCTCAATACGGCACTTTGACGCAGACATTCACGGACCTGGGAAGATACCGCAATCAGACGTTCCAGATCCGGGTTCAGCGGCCGTTCGACCACGGGGTTTCTTTCATGTTCAGCTACGCGTACGTGAGGGCGCACGCTCTCAACTTTTATGACGAGCAAGATCAATACGACCGGCTTCTGACGCAGGTGGAGGATCCGAACGCGAGGCAGCGCGTGGTGGCGGTGGGGGCGGTTGAGCTTCCGCTGGGAAGAAATCGAGCCCTGTGGTCGAACATGCCGCGCGCACTGGATCTGGTCATCGGCGGCTGGCAGCTTTCCGGCGTTTATACCTACCGTGGCGGACAGCTCCTGCAATTCGGCGCCATGGTGGCTCCTGCCAGCGTGAAGAAGCTCGGCGGAACCGGGGCCAACAACTACTGGTTTGACGTTACCGGGTTCGCGAGGCTGCCGGCCTACACCCGCCGCTCGAACCCGCTGTATTACGACGATCTCCGGGGGCCGAGCTTTTCCAACGTGGATGCCGTGCTGAGCAAGAGGTTTGCCGTGCACGAGAGGGTGAGGCCTGAGGTCCGGTTGGAGGCTTACAACGCCTTGAACGTCATCAACTGGGCGAACCCCACCGTGAGCATCACGGCCTCCAACTTCGGGCGCACGAACGCCCTGGCGGGAGGCAATGCGGGCCGCCAGCTCAGGTACGCGTTGAGGCTGGAGTTTTGAGAAACCGGGGGCGCCGCAGGGTTACCGAGAGCGCCGATGCGGCTTCGGGCGCGGCGCCCTTGCCATGCCGTAGGCTTTTCCACCATGGTACGTCCTTGCCTGCTGTTCGTCGCCTGTGCGCTTCTCCCGGCCGGAGGGACGGCCGGGGAGGATGCGGGCGCTTTGTCGGGAAACCGGTTGCGTGTGATCGTCTCGACCGACGTCGGCGGCACGGATCCGGATGACTTTCAATCCCTGGTGCACCTGCTCGTCTATGCCGATTTGTTCGACATCGAAGGTCTGATTTCGTCGCCTTACGGTCCGGGTCGGCGTGAGCATATCTTGCGAGTTATTGACTGTTACGAGCGGGATTATCCGAAGTTGAAGACTTACTCGGCGAAATACCCATCGCCGGAGTCGCTCCGAGCGCTGGCGAAGCAGGGGGCGGTGGAGAGTCCCGGTCCTGCGGGCGTGGGGAAGCCGACGGAAGGATCGGAATGGATCGTGCGTTGCGCGCGCCGTCCGGATCCGCGCCCTCTGTGGGTCCTGGTTTGGGGCGGGCTCGAGGATCTTGCCCAGGCGCTGCACGACGCTCCGGACATTTTGCCCAGGTTGCGCGTGTATTTTATCGGCGGGCCGAACAAGATGTGGAGCGCCGATGCCTACGACTACATCGAACAGCACCACCCCAAGCTCTGGATGATCGAGGCCAACTCGACTTACCGCGGTTGGTTCGTCGGAGGCAACCAAACAGGCTCATTCGGCAACGCCGGCTTCGTGAAAACTCACGTGGCGGGACGGGGATGCCTGGGGGACTTCTTCGCCTCCTTGCTCGCGGGAAGGCTCAAAATGGGCGATAGCCCGTCGGTGGCTTACTTACTCCGCGGCGCGCCTGAGAATCCCGGGCTTCCCGGTTGGGGAGGGCGTTTCGTACGCGTGTGGGAGGGAAGAAAGGCAGTCTTCGATCGGATGACGAGCCAAAGCGATCAGGTCGAGCTTTTCGGAATCGCGGAATTCCATCTTCCGCTGCCGGCGGGCATGACGGCTCGTCACTCAGCGCGAGCGATCTTCGACGGGCGGGTTCCGGTGGCCGTTCTCAACGACGGCAAGCGCTTGCGCTTCCGCTTTTCGCCGCGCGATCCGAAGGTTTGGTCCTATGTGCTGCGAAGCGACTTCCCCGGCCTGGACGGGCAGACCGGCAGCTTCACGGCAGTCCAGCCTGCTCCGGAAAGGACGAATCGGCCTTCGACGAGGCATCCGAACTGGTGGACCGATGACCCTGATCCTGCGGCGGCCGAAGGCATTTACGCCGGAGCACGACACGTGAGCCGTTGGCGGGAGCAGTTCTTGCAGGATTTCGCAGCTCGGCTGTCGCGCTGCGCAGCTCCGGCGTCGCGTTGAGGGCGATTCGGCCGGGCCGAGATCTCCGGCACGCGCCGCGCTCGCATGGGTGATGACCCGATAGGTTCAGCGGGCTGTCGCAGGCTCCTTGATCCAGCGCGCGATGTCCTCGATGACTTCTTGATCCACGTTGCCGGGCTTCTGATATTCAGCGGGCGTACTCTTTCCTTCTCCCACAGCGAACAGGTGGTTCAGCCGCGGATAGCTCTTGAAGGTGACGTTGCGGCGTCCACCGAGAGCTTGCTTCCAGCGCGCAAAATCCTCCATGCGAACCTGGTAATCGCGCTCCCCTTGCAAGACCAACGCCGGGACGTTCAGTTTGCGCATTTCCGCCGCCGGATCGTAGCCCTTCAGATCGCGAATATAGGCGGCGGGCATGCCCAGGACGCTTTTCAATTCGGACTTGCCGTCTTCGATGGCCCGGATTTGGCCGGCCATCTCGCGGAACCGCTGGGCTTGCTGCCGGAGAGCTTCGTTGGCGGGATCCAACGAGGCCAGGTATTCAGCCTGCTCGACGATGAGAGTCGCCAGCGGGCGCGTGTTGCCGGCCATGATGATGACGCCCGCCAACCAGGGCGCCTGTCGCACGATGCGCGGCATCAGGTAGCCGCCCAGGCTATGCCCCAGGAGGTAGATCTGCTTGGGTTCGATTTCCGGAGCGCTGCGCAGCAGTTCGGCAGCTTTCACGGCGTCCTCGACGGTCTCCTGCTGGACGGTGAGATCGGTGATCGCAGCAATCTTAGCGGCGTACTGACGAGTGCGTTTCTCGTAACGCAGGACGGCAATGCCCCGAGAGGCCAAACCCTCGGCCAGATCCTTGAAGACCTTGTGATTGCCCACGGTTTGGTCGCGGTCCTGGGGGCCTGAGCCGTGCACCAGCACCAAGCCGGGCCAGGGACCCGCCCCTTTGGGCAGCGTCAGTGTGCCGGGAAGCTTCCATTCGCCATCCCCCACGGTGACTTCACGCTCCAGGAAGGCCTCCGGGTTGCTGTAGGGCGGGCGCTGCCACCTGGCGCCCGGCGCCTCCTGCGGGCGAAGAAACAGGCCGCGAACACGCCCCTCGGCGTCCAGCGTCACTACCACGTTGATGGCCATGAACTGGAATCTCACCGGAACCAGCGCCACCTCAAAAGCACCCGACTTGCGCATCACCGGTTCACCGATGGTCTCGACCTTGCCCAACTGCTTGAGCGAAGCTCCCACCTGGGTGCGCAAGTTCTCCAAGGGCAACTTGATCTTCATGTCCGGGCTGAATGCGGCGTAGACCTCATCGTACTTTTCGGCCAGCAGGAGCTCGGCGATCTGGCGGGCGCGATCAGCCGGCGGGGCCTGCGCCGCGAGGACAAAGAGCGCGAGGACGGGAACCAAGAGGACATGAGCGAGGCGCATGCTTTCAGTGTAGGGCAGCGGAGGCCGGGCTTTCACCGGGAGCTGCGGCGTATCGAGGGCGCCTTCGTGAACCTTGAGACGCGGGGAGCGGGAGCGTGGGGTTTTGCGAGGGAGACGGAGGGCCGGGGCCGCGTCAGCGGCCTGCGGATTTGACGAGCGCCAAAGCGACTTAGCCGCAGAGTTGAAGAGCGACTTGCCACGCGGCGCGATGGGCCACGCTCGGGACGCAACGCGCCGGTCGGCGCACAAGCTGCGCCGAACGTGGCGCGCCGGCGCTTGATCCGGGCTGGAAGGGTTATCAGCTCAGGCGGCTTGTGCGATGCGCGGTTGCGCCGCGGTGACGTCCCGTCTCGCCAGATTCTGGCGCTTCACGGGGAGAGGTCTCTCCCATGGCACCGGGAATGACCGCAAGCACTTGGGGCAGCGGTAGTAGCCTTGCACCGGCCACATCGGCGTGGGATGCGTCAGGCGGCACCACGCGCCACCGACACGGGATACGACGTTTTTCATTGGCATCCTTTCAGTCCCTCTGGGACCCCGTTACGGCGTCTGTGAGAGCGTGTTCCGTCGGCCGCCCACAGAGCCCTCTGATAAATTGGATTCGCCCGGGGCGCCTGGGTTACCGGAAAGATCAAGCCCGTTACGCCTGGGCCTGGGCCGGCTCCTGCCTCCGGCCGGCGGCGCCAGGCACCCCTCGGCATCTCTATCGGCCCGAGTTTGGTAGGCTTTAGGATGGCAGTTCCAGCCGAGGTGCAACGGAGATGCAACGCCGAACATTCTTGCTGACCACCGCCGCGGCCGCCGCTCGCCGCCTTTCGGCCCAGAGTTCGCCCAATGACACGGTACGCGTCGCGGTCCTGGGAGTCAACGGGCGGGGAAAAGACCACATCGCCGGTTTTCAAAAGCTGAAGAACGTCGAAGTCGCGGTCCTGTGCGATCCCGATCGGAACGTAGCCGCCGCGCGAGCTGCGGCCTTCGAAAAGACGTACGGCCGAGCGGTGCGCACCGAGACCGACCTGCGCCGTGTCTTCGATGATCCCACCATTGACGCCGTTTCGATCGCCACACCCAACCACTGGCACGCTCTGGCTACCATTTGGGCCTGCCAGGCCGGCAAAGACGTCTACGTCGAGAAGCCCGGCTCGCACAATATCTTCGAGGGCCGCAAGATGGTGGAGGCGGCCGCCAAATACAACCGCATCGTGCAACACGGCGTGCAGCTTCGCAGCTCTCCTGCGGTTCAGGAAGCGGTGGCCAAGCTGCGCCAGGGCGTGATCGGCAAGGTCTATATGGCGCGGGCGATCATTTATCGCTGGCGGCCTTCCATCGGGAAGCGATCCTTCGAGCCTGTTCCGCCGCACCTGGATTACAACCTGTGGTTGGGTCCGGCGGCGGAACGTCCGTTCTCGCGGCGCTGGGTGCATTACAACTGGCACTGGCACTGGGATTTCGGCAACGGCGAGATCGGCAACCAGGGGGTCCACGAGACGGATATGTGTCTGTGGGGCCTGGACGTGGGCCTGCCGCGTCGGATCACGGCCTCGGGCGGCAAGTTTCTCTTCGATGACGACAAAGAGACGCCCGAGATTCTTACCGCCACGTTCCTGTATCCGGACCAGAACAAATACATCGAAGTCTGCGTGCGCCACTGGTGCACCAATGAAGAAAACGGCGTAACCGTCGGGAATATCTTCTATGGTTCGGAAGGTTACTTAGTCATCAAAGGATATAACCGCTACGAAACCTACTTCGGCCAGAAACGCGAGCCGGGGCCGTCGCGGAGCGAAGAGGGCGATCACTACGCCAACTTCATCGAGGCCGTGCGCAGTCGCAACAAGAGCGATTTGAACGCACCGGTCGAAACCGCGCATTTGAGTTCGGCGCTGGCGCACCTGGGCAACATCGCCTATCGTTTGGGCCGGCGGCTGGAGTTCGATCCCGAGCGCGAACGTTTCGTGGGCGACGAGGAAGCGAACCGCATGCTGACGCGCGATTACCGCAAGCCCTTCGTCGTGCCGGAGAAGGTGTAGCGGGGCCGAGAACCGGCAACGCGAACCCGACAAAGCGGTTGCAACTCAGGCGCACGGCCGCGAGCCGGGGACGCCAGCGCCCGGACAGCGCGTGGTATCCTGAAGATGTTACCCCTCGATTGATTCCAGAGCAGACGTCTTGAAGGTCGGCTTCGTCAGTCTGGGTTGTCCCAAGAACCTGGTGGATACCGAGGTGATGATGGGGCTTCTGACTGCCGCGGGGTGTGAGCTGACCTCGGACGCCGCACAGGCCGAGGTGCTGGTGGTGAACACCTGCGCCTTCATCGAGCCGGCGCGGCGCGAAGCGGTCCAGGCCATCCTGGAGATGGCCGATTACAAGCAGCGCGGCCGCGCACGTCGGCTGATCGTGACCGGTTGCCTGGTGGAGCGCTACCGCGATGAGATTCGGCGCGAGATTCCCGAGGTGGACGCGGTGCTCGGCACCGGGGAGATCGAGCAAATCGTCGAAGTCTGCCGAGGCAGCGCCACGCCGGCATCTTCGCAGCGGCTCTACCTTTATGATGAGCGCAGCCCGCGCCTGAGGGCTACTCCGTCGCACTACGCTTACATCAAGATCGCCGAGGGCTGCGATCATCCCTGTTCATTCTGCGTGATCCCGCAGTTGCGCGGGCCCTTTCGCAGCCGACGGCCGGACTCGGTGGCGGCGGAAGCCGCCGGTCTGTTCGCGCAGGGCGTGCGCGAGATCATTTTGATCGGCCAGGACACGACCAGTTACGGCGAGGATCTCGGTCTGCGCGACGGCCTGGCTCAACTGCTTCAGCGCCTGGCGGAACTGCCGGCGCCGGGTACGCGTTGGATCCGCTTCCTTTACGCGTACCCCAATCGCATCACGCAACGCTTGCTGGATACCATGGCCCAACACGAGCGGTTAGTCCCGTACCTGGATCTGCCGCTCCAGCACGCCAGCGGCAACGTGCTGCGTCGTATGAAGCGCGGCGGCTCGGCCGAAGGATTCCTGCGCTTGATCGAGCGCATCCGCCGGACGCTGCCGGAAGTGGCCCTGCGCACCACCTTCCTGGTAGGTTTCCCGGGGGAGACGGAACGCGATTTCGAGGAATTGTGCCGGTTTGTGGAGACCGTGCGCTTCGACCACCTGGGCGTGTTCGGCTATTCCGACGAAGAAACCGCGCCCAGCTTCCGGTTGCCGAACAAGGTGGACCGGCGCACGATTTATCATCGCCGCCGGCGTTTGATGGCGATTCAGCGGCGAATTGCGCGAGCGCGAAATCGCACCCTGCTGGGGCGTGAACTGCCGGCGCTGGTCGAGGGGCCGTCTGCGGAAACCGACCTGTTGTGGCAGGCGCGGCTGGCCACGCAGGCGCCGGAGATTGACGGCGTCTGTCTGATCAACGACGTGGAAGGCCCGCCGCCCGCTCCCGGCCAGATCCGCCGCGTGCGGATCACTCGCGCTCACGATTACGACCTGATCGCGCGGCTGCTGGCTGACGGGGAAGCCGAAGGGGTTTGCGCGCCGGCGCCCTCGCCGTTCCGGGTGCTCACGCCCGTCGTCGAGACCACGAGCCGATGAAGTGCCCGATTTGCAAGAAAGAGGTGGCCTTCGGCGACCCCTTCATGCCATTTTGCAGCGAGCGCTGCCGGCTGATTGATCTGGGCAACTGGATTGACGAGAAATATGTGATCGCCACGCCCATCACAACCGAAGGCGCAACGGAGGAGAATGAGTCCCACGACGACGGCGAAAAAGAGTGAGGCCGGGTTGCCGGCGCGCCTGCTGGCGACCTGGTTCGGCGTGGGCTATGCTCCCCGTGCGCCGGGCACAGCGGCCTCGGCGGCAGCGGTGGCGATCGGCTTCCTGCTGGCGCGCGGCCTCGGGATGCACGGCTGGCAGTTCGGCTTGATTGCGGCGGTGTTGGCGGTCCCTGCGGCCTGGGCAGCCGACCGGCTGGAGCGCGAGAGTCGGAGCAGGGACCCGCGGGTGGTCGTGGTAGACGAGGTGCTGGGTCAGTGGGTAGCGCTGGCCGGCGCCTCCGTGCTGAACTGGAAGAGCGGGCTCGGCGCGTTCCTGCTGTTTCGTTTTTTTGATATTCTCAAACCCGCGCCGGTGCGTCAATGTGAGGCGTTGCCCGGCGGGGCGGGCATCGTAGCCGACGACCTGGCCGCCGGGCTTTATGCAGCGCTTGTGTTATGGCTGGCGGGATGTTTCAATTTTTATTAGCGATGGCAGCGAGGAAGAATTCCGAAGGCAGACCGCAGATCACCGAGGTGGTTCCCACGGCGGCCATCGCCGGCGGGGAACTGCACATCCGCGGCAAACACCTGGCGCGCGCCGAGCGTCGTCCGCGCGTGATGATTGGCGACGTGTCGGCGCCCGTGATCATCGGATCCGAGTCCTTTATCATTGCGCGCGTGCCGGACGGCGCTTCCGTGGGCGAGCTGGTGGTGGAGAACGGCGACGCCGCCAGCTCTCCGTGGACCTGCGAGATCGGCGTCCAGATCGCTGAGAACGTCCACCCGGTCGCCAATCCTGTCGTGGACGCCGCCGGCAACATCTACACCACCTTCAGCGGCTCGCGCGGGCAGAAAACGCCGGTGTCCGTCTACAAGGTGGATCTGAATTACCGCCTCCGGCCGCTGTTGTCGGATCTGATGAACGCCACCGGACTGGCCATGGACCGCGACGGCTTGCTGTACATATCCAGCCGCTACGACGGCGTGGTGTACCAGGCTACGGAATCCGGCAGCATCTCGGTCTACGTGGAAGGCATGGGCGTGGCCACAGGCCTGGCCTTTGACGACGAGGGCAGCCTGTACGTGGGCGACCGTCAGGGTACGATTTTCAAGATCAGCCCCTCCCGCCAGATCTATGTGTTCGCGACCCTGGAGCCTTCCATCGCGGCGTATCACCTGGCCTTCGGACCGGACCGCTATCTTTACGTGACCGGACCTACCACTTCCAGCTACGATCGCGTCTATCGCGTCTCACCGGCCGGGGACGTGGAGGTTTTCTACCGCGGGTTGGGCCGGCCGCAAGGCCTGGCCTTCGATGCCGAGGGCCGGCTGTACGTGGCCGCCTCCATGGGCGGGCGCAGGGGCGTGGTGCGCATTGACCCGTCGCGCAAAGCCGAGCTGTTCCTTTCCGGCCCTAACATTGTCGGCCTGGCCTTCACGCCTTCGGGTTCGCTCATCGTGGCCACCAACAATGCGCTTTATCGGGTGGACGTGGGCATCAAAGGCCGGCCGCTCATTTGAGCATGGACGCCGAGATCATCGCCGTCGGTTCGGAGCTGCTGACCCCCGAGAGGCTGGACACCAATTCGCTGTGGCTCACCGAGCAGCTCAACGCTCTGGGCATCGAGGTCGTGACCAAGATGGTCGTGGGCGACGACCGCGGCCGCCTGGCCGAAGCCGTGCGCGCCGCCTGGAGCCGCACGCCCCTGCTGTTCATCACCGGCGGTCTCGGACCAACCGAGGACGACGTGACCCGCGAGGCGGTGGCCGAAGCCCTCGGGCGAACCCTGGTCTTCGTGCCGGAGATTCTGGAGGCCATTCGCCAGCGCTTCCAGCGCGCAGGACGAGTGATGGCGGAGATCAACCGGCGCCAGGCCTTCCTCATCGAGGGCGCCGAGGCCCTGCCCAATGACAACGGCACCGCTCCCGGGCAGTGGTTGCGTCAGCAGGATCGCGCTCTCGCGCTGCTGCCGGGACCGCCCGGCGAGCTCTGCCCGATGTTCACCCAGCATGTGCGGCCGCGTTTGGAGCAGATGGCGCCGCCGCTGGTGATTCGAGTGCGCACCTATCGCGCGGCGGGCATCGCGGAGTCGGATCTCGATCAGCGCATTGCGCCGGTCTACAAGCGATACTCGAATCCCGTGACCACGGTGCTGGCCGCGCCCGGCGACATTCAGATCCTGCTGCGGGCTCGCTGCGCTGAGGTCCAGGAGGCTGAAGCCTTGCTGGAAGAACTCGGGGGTCAGATCGAACAGGTGCTGGGCGATCGCATCTACTCGCGCGGCGAGCCGATGGAGCTGGTGATCGGCCGGTTGCTGCGGGAACGCTCCGCCACCCTGGCGGTGGCCGAAAGCTGCACGGGAGGCCTGCTGGCCCAGCGGATCACTTCGATTCCCGGAAGCTCGGAGTACTTTCTCGGGGGATTCCTGGTCTATTGCGATCGGGCGAAGATCGAGCTGGCCGGCGTCCCGGCCGCTTTGCTCGCTCAACACGGAGCCGTCAGCGAGCCCGTGGCTCTGGCGCTGGCCGAGGGGACGCGGCGGCGTACGGGCGCCACCTACGCCCTGGCCGTCACGGGCATCGCGGGGCCGGGCGGGGGATCGGAGGCCGCGCCGGTGGGAACCGTCTACATCGGGCTGGCCGGTCCGGAGGGCAGCGCCGCCCGGCGTTTTCGCTTCTTAGGCGATCGCGAGCGGGTGCGGGGCTTCGCGGCTCAAACGGCGATGGATCTGCTGCGGCGCCGGATGCTGGGTTCGAGCTTTTAGTTATCGCTAAAGATAGGCTGTTCTGCAAGGATCCGCGGGCCTGGTTTCGCCGGCGTCGCTGGCGGGTCGGCGCGCTCGCCCCGGAGACGCCTGCGCCGGGAAAGCGGGCGCGTCCGCACCGGAGGCGCTCAGCCCAGAAAATCGAAGAGGCTCCCTCGTCGTAGTTGAGCCCGGGCGGAGTAGGCCGCCTCCTGCTGGGTGGTCGCCTGTTTCAGCTCCAGCGCGGCTTCCACGATGTCGGCGTCGCGGATCACGCTTAAGAGCTGCTGCGCGCTGAGTTCCATGCGGTGCGCGAAGTCCACCGCGGCGTCCACTTTGTTCTGCACAGCGCCGTAGAATCCCAGCTCTGCATTCAGGTGATCATGCGCACGCCGTAGATCCAGGATGGCCTGATTGATGGCCGCCGTCTGCGCGGCGTACTGGTTCTGGTAATCGGGGTCTTCAGGGGGAACGGAAGGTCCGTTCTGGAGGGCGAGGCGCAGGGCGTTGACGGCGGCGAAGACGCCGGCCTCCGGATCGTCGAAAATCTGTTGCGCGGTGTGAGCGATGGCGAAACGGGTTCCCGCCGGATGGAGGATTTCGCGTGTGGCGGCGGCCCCGGCGTACGCGCTGACGCCGTTGGGTTGGTTGAGATCCAGGCTGTAAGGGGCCGTGTCGTCGGCGTCGCCGCTGAACAGGAAGCGGCCCTCGCTCTGCGTGCCGGCGATGGCCACGAGCTGCTCCAGCAAAGCTTGTACTTCGGCGCCCAGGGTCCGGCGGGTGGCGGGAGTCTGCGTCGCGTTGGCCCCTTGCACCCCGAGCACCAGCGCGCGTTCGAGGATCTGCACTGCCGACTGGAGAGCTTTCTCGGCTGTGTCCACCTCGGCCTTGACCCGGCCCAGGTTCAAACGGATCTGAATGGTTTCCTCCAGGCGCGCTTTAGTGGCCAGCAGATCGCCCACGCGATCCGGCGCATCCGAGGGGCTGGTGATCTTCAGGCCGGAGCTGACCTGACGCTGGGCTTCGTCAATGCGCTGCTGAATGCGCTCCATGTCCGCGAGGAAGCGTTGAGCCGATACATCGAGAGGAGAAAGCATGGCGGTCACCTCACCGCAGCAATCCGATCAGAGTTTCCAGCAGCTCATCGAAGGCTCGAATCATACGAGCCGCCGCATCGTAGGAGCGCTGAAACTGGATCAGGCGCATGGCCTCTTCGTCCAGGGAGACGCCCGAAGCTTGCTCGCGAAGATAGCGCGCCTGCAACAGCATTTGCTTTTGCTGTTCGGCGCCTTCACGGGATCCCTGGAGGGCGACGCCGAATCGCCGCGCGATGGTCCCGTAATAGCCGGTAAACGTGAAACCGTCCAGTTGGGCGGTCTGGCCAAGGGCCACCAGCGCGAGCACGTTCCCATTGCCGCCCGGCGCCGAGGGGACGGCTCCGGCCAGCTCCTCGGGGGTGATCTCGGTCACCTGGATGGTGGCGGCCGCCAGATCCGCCGAGTCGTACTGAAACAGAGGCGCGCCGGGCTGGCCGAATCGGTCTACGCCCGAAGCCAGCGTCGCGTTGACCTGGTCGGCGATGGCGGCCGCCAGGCGGTTCAAGTCGCTCACCAGCCCCGGAAGGATTCGGTTGCGAAACTCCAACATGCCGGCCAAGCGGCCTTCAGAGACCTGATGGGTGATGTCACGGCCCAGGGCGTCCAGGATGACGGCTTGCGGCTGCGCGGTGTCGGCGGAGATCTCAAACTGCTGTTCGCCCACCAGCAACGGGCTCTGGCCGCCCAGCAGCAGCGTCACCGAGCCGTTCTCGTCACGCAGGGTGGTGAAGTCCACGTACTCAGCCAGCTCCTCCAGCGTGGCGTACAGCCGCGCGTCCAGCGAGGGGTCATCCCGGTTGCGAATATCCTGCCGGTAGAGCACATTCAGTTCCCGGACGCGGGCCACCAGACTATTGACCGTTTCGACCGCGTTTTGAATCTGGGTTCCCGACTGAAAGGCGGAATCCGTCAGGGCGCGGGAGGTTTCTCGGAAGCGGTCCGCCAGTTCGCGCGCCCGCTCGATCACGGTCTGACGCGCCACGGTGTCGTTCGGCGACAGGCTCCAGGCAGAGAAGCTGGTAAACAGAGCCGTCAAGGCGCCGGGAATGCCGGCCTCGCCGGAGACGTCGAACAAAGCCTCGATGCGAGAGAGGTCGGCGGCCAATTGTTCGCTGTGGCCGTAGAAGGCCTGGCGAACATGAACGGCCCGCTCGGCGTAGTGCTGGCGTGCGCTTTCGTACTGCGCTACGCGCACGCCGCCCGAGAGGCCCTGCTCGGGCGAGAAGGGCACGGCCTCCAGATAGACGCTCTGCTTGGCGAAGCCCGGCGTTAAGGCGTTGGACACGTTGTTCTGCGTGACCGTCAGGGCCTTTTCGAACGTGCGGAGGGCGTCGGCCGCCGAGCCTAAAGAAGCCATGATGCCGGCCATGGGCTGCTCCTCAACCCCGGAGGGAAATGGTGGGCGGCGGCGCCAGCGGCGCCGGCTGGCCCGATTCGGTGTAGCCCGCCACGCTGGCGGCCAGCAGACGCGCCCATCCCAGGTGGAATTGCGCGGCGTGGTCCAGCAGCGCGGCCAGCAGGCGAGCCTGTGATTGCAGCTTGAGCAGGGCTTCTCGCAGCGCGAGGGTTTGCGCAGGCTGCTCGGCGAGGGTCGTTCGCACCGAGGCCATGGCCGCGCCCGCTGATTCCAGCGCCTGGCAGACGGCTTCCAGGCCTTCGGGCGTCGGCGTCATCAGTTGTCGGTGCGCGGCGCCGAGTTCGCTTTCCGCTCGTTGGAGCCAGAGATGGAACTCCGCCCGAGCCTCCCTCATGGCTGCCTCGCCAGAGCGTCCTCGACCAGTCGCCGGCTCAGCTCCAGAGGATCTACGCGATAGCGGCCGGTGCGAATCTCGGCTGCCAGACGCTCCAGCCGCGCCACGTGTTCGGGGGATTGACCGCGGGCTACTTCCAAGAGGCGGAGCGAGAGGTCCGACAAGCCCACCGAGTCGGATGCCGCCGCGGGCGGCTTGCGACTTTCCTCGGTCGAGGCCGGGGGCGTAGCTTGCGTTTGTTGCGCACGCGTGAGTTCGGAAGCCGCGGCGCCGGTCAGATATGCATCCTGGATCTTCACGTGTCCTCAACGGGGACGCCCCCGCTCGCTGTGAGAGCGGATGGGGCGCGCTACCCGTATCTCCCCTACCCCTTATCGGCCGAGGCGTCTTCCGGGTTTAGACTTCGGAGGGCTTTGCTTCCCTGCTCGGCCTGGGAATCTTTTGCCGAACTTCGCAGGCGCTCCTCCTCTGACGCCCTGCCCAGCCCGCCCTCAGGTAGCCGTCAGCTTAGCAGAGCCGGACGGCGTGATGAAGTTGGTCCAGCCGCGAGCTGCCCCATCGGTCTGCGGTGAGCCCCTACGAGCCGGTGACTGGTCGTGTACTGCGGGAGTCCAACGGGGCAATCCGGATCTGGTGGACTTCGATCGTGCACGCCCCTTCATCGGACGGCTTCCCGGCAGAAACCGACTGCGGGCGCCGTCTCGACAGATTGCCGGGATCGCCATTGGAAAGTGCGAAGTTACCCGTGCGGGTCAGCAGGGGCGTCAGACTTTCCGAGATCCCTGAAGGTTTCAAGGCGACTACGAAATCAGGGCCGGGGATCCACATTATTTTTACAGGAAAGCGGTAGGAAAGCGAAACGGCCACGGAAGAATTAGGTTAGCGCGCAGACGGCGCGGCGACAGGCAAAGAGCCCCTTGAAGGCCTTCGAATTCGGCAAATTCTAAAACAGCCAGGCTGGTTGTCGCGCGGGAATTTCGCGATTCCTGAACCAGCGTGGTCGGCGATCACGAGCGGAATGCTGCGGCTCGCGATAAGCGCTTGACGCCGCCACTCGCGTTGAATAGAATTTTTTTTAGCGCCTTGGGCGACAGGGGCGCCCCGGGCGCAACAGAACGGGTAAAGGGGGGTCCGATGAGGAGATTTTTCCGACTACGCTGGACGGTCGTTCTGTGCTTGGCGACCTTGCTCCAGGCACAGGAATTCCGCGCTACGCTTTCCGGACACGTGCTCGATCCGTCGCGGGCGGCAGTGCCGAACGCCGCCGTGACGGCCGTGCACGTCGCCACCAACGAAACCCACACCGCGCGCACCGACACCTCGGGTGCGTATTCGATCCCGTTGCTGCGACCCGGCGTGTACCGAGTGACGGTAACGGCGCCGGGCTTCAAGCAGTACGTCAAGGAGGACCTGGTGCTGGAGGTCGGACGGCTGGTAGGCCTGGATATCGTCCTGGAGGTGGGTGACGTGGCCGAATCCGTCACTGTCACCGCCGAAGGCGTGCTCTTGGAGACCGCCACCGCCAGCCGAACGGGCGTCATCACCGGCACACAGGTGGCTGAGCTGCCGCTGAACACGCGAAATCCATTCATGCTCGGGGCCATGATGAGCGGGGTGGTCTTCCGCGGAGCGGCCATCTGGCAAAGGCCCTTCGACAACGGGGCCATCGCCCAGTGGTCGGTCAACGGCGGCCGCCAGATGAACAATGAATTCCTCATGGACGGTGCGCCCAATAACGGACAGGCGGGGGGTAACAACATCGCCTACGTCCCGATCGTGGATGCCGTGCAAGAGTTCAGCATTCAGCAGAACTCGTACGATGCCCAGTACGGCAAGACCGGAGGGGGCATCTTCAATGTGGTGCTCAAGAGCGGGACCAACGAATTCCACGCCACGGCGTGGGAGTTCATGCGGCGTAAGTGGATGGACGCCAACACCTATCAGAACAACTCCCTGGGTCGCACGCCGGACGGCAAGGAAGTCGCTCCGCGACCCGCTCATCGGCTCGATCAATACGGTTTCCAGTTGGAAGGCCCGCTGGTGATCCCGAAACTGTTCAAGAGGGACGGCTGGCTACGCGGTTTCTTTTTAGGCAGTTTTGAGGGCTACTGGGAGGAGTGGCCCCAGTTCCTGCGGAATTCCCGTCCCACAGAGGAGATGCGCCGGGGCGATTTCAGCAAATTGGTGGAGGCCGACGGACGTCCGGTGATCATTTACAATCCGTTCACGACGCGCTTTGACGCCGCCGGTAACCCGATCCGCGATCCCTTCCCCGGCAATCAGATTCCTGCGGCGATGATCAACCCCGTGGCGCGCGAAGTCACCAAGTATATGCCGTTGCCTAACGCCACCACGCCCGGCGTTCGCTATGCCACGCAAAACCATCTGATGCCTGTCTACGCCGCCACAGACGATTTCTACAACATCATTTTCAAGTTCGACTTCAACATCGGCGACAAGCACCGTGCGTTCCTGCGCTATGCGGCCAACGACCGCACCGAGGACCGTTGCATCAACGGCGTCTGCCAGGGGCCGGGGATGGATGGTCAGCAACCGTTCCAGCGCATCAACGACGCGCCCACGCTGGACTGGGTGGGCACGCTTTCGCCCACCTTGGTGGCCAACGTGCGCCTTTCCCACAACCGCTTCATCGAGAAGGGATTCGGGCGAGGGAACAAGGACTTCGATTTAGCTTCGCTCGGTCTGCCTCGGGCCTTGATTGACCAGCTCCCGCAGCCGCGCTATTTCGGCCGCTGGGAGTTCGACGGCTATAGCGTGTTGGGGCGCTATCAAGGCATCAATATCACGAACAATTACGGTCTGGCCGGCAACGTGACCAAGATCCGCGGCCCGCACACCATGAAGTTCGGATTGGATCTGCGACGCATCCACTACATCTTGCAGAGCTCGGGCAACATCCTCTATTTGCGCTTCGGTCGTGACTGGACGCAGCGATTGTGGAATCAGGCCGAGGCCACGGCCGGTGACAGCTACGCCACCTTCCTGCTGGGGCTGCCGCATTCCGCCAGCTCCCTGTTCTATCCGGTGTATCCTTTCTTCCGCCAGTGGTATCTGGCCCCTTATTTCCAGGACGACTGGAAAGTGACGCGACGACTGACGCTGAACGTGGGGCTGCGCTGGGATTACAACGGCGGGCCGGATGAAAAGTGGAACCGCCTGAACCGTGGGTTCGATCCCGGCGTCGCCAGTCCGGTGGCGCAGCAAATTCCTGCCGCGATGCTGGCGCAGTATCCTGAGCTGCGAAATCTCAAGGGTGGGATGGAGTTTGTCAGTGTCGGCGGCAACCCGCGTACAGCGCGGATTCGCGACTGGAACAACTTCCAGCCGCGGATCGGCGTCGCCTACCAGTTGGCCAACCGGTGGGTGATGCGCGGCGGCTACGGGCTGTACTACATGAATCCGAACAACGACCACCTGAAGGCGCACGGCTTCACCATCTCCACGCCGGTGGTCAACAGCCTGGACGGCGGTCGCACTCCCATCCCCAACCTGCTGAGCAACCCGTTCCCGGGCGGCATCAATGTGCCCCCGGGCGCCAGCCTGGGCGCGCTCACTTTTGTCGGCCAAGATTTCACCTGGGCGGATCCCAATTTCCGTATCCCTTACGTGCACCAGTTCTCCTTCGGCTACCAGTACCAGCTCACGCGCGACAGCACGATTGATTTCTCCTACGTCGGCAGCCGCACCGTGGGGGCTAATGATCAGAGGGCTTTCAACGTTCCCACGCTCAGCTTCCGCCGGCAGTGCAACTTGCTGGAAGGCGGCAGTCCCACTTACTGCTTGGCGGCTTTGCCCAATCCCTTCCGCGGGGTGGAGGCTTTCCGCGGGACGCCGCTGTTCACTTCGGCCACCATTTCGCGCTATCAGCTTGCCCGTCCTCACCCGCAGTTCACAGGCGATCTGACGCGCCAGGGGCTGAACACCTCTAACTTTTGGTACAACTCGCTTCAGATCAACTTCAACTGGCGCGCGGGCCGGTCGCTGACGCTGCTCGGCAATTACACGTTGAGTAAGACTGTGGAGCGCTGGGGCTGGAACGATCCCATTGCCGACGTGCGGCAGCAGGGCCTGTACTTCAACGATCGCCCGCACTGGGTGAAGTTCTCCACGGTCTGGGAACTGCCTTTCGGGCGGGGCCGCGCTCTGGGCTCGAACGCCCCCGCTTTCCTACAGAAGTTGATCGGCGGTTGGGAGTTCAGCACGTACACCAACTGGGGATCGGGTGAGCCGACCGACCTGCCGGGCAACGTAATCCCGCTGAAAGATCCTCGCACCGTGGGCGGCGATTGGACGGGGAAGGTTGACTGGAAGCGGCATCAGGTGATCGGTTGGAATCCCTGCGTGCTGCGCCAGTTCGACGACGGCTCCATCCGCCCGCAAGCCTTCAGCATTGCGCGCGGTTGCGGGACGGACCCGGCGAACTACGTCTGGCTCATGACCGCCAGTTTTGCTCCACGGGTGACGCCTTATCGCAGCGGACAGATTCGCAAGCACCCCATGTTCAATATTGACGCTGCTCTGAGCAAGACCACGCAGATCGCTGAGCGCTTGCGCTTCCAGCTCCGCCTGGAAGCTTTCAACGCCACCAACTACTACTACTTCGGGCGTGAGTCCTTCAATACCAATCCCAACGATCCGAATTTCGGGACACTGTTCCCGAATACCGCTTGGATCGGTAACGGCTATCCGCGCCAGATCCAGTTGGGCTTCAAGCTCTTCTGGTAGGAGTTCCAGAGGCGGTTTGGGGGCCGTGCGGCAGGGCCGGCATGGCCCCCGCCGCGAAACTTGGGGACGGCAATCCTCGATCGGGCTTGCCGGGGCGGTGCTTACTGCCTGGACCGGGCCAGGCCGGATGCTAGCTTCCGGGGTTCGAAGACTCTCCCGCGCTAACGCGAACCTTTCGGCCCTTGAGCCTGGCCAGAACCTCGGGGTTGAGAACTCTTCCCACCACGGTCACCGGACTGGCGGCCCGGCATTCCTGCCCCTCACTGGCTGGTGTCGGTCCCCAGAACAGACAAAGACACGATCCGGCCGGCCAATAGGCCACCGTTCCGGGCTCGACGACCTCGACGTCCTCTGCGCTCGAGCCGGCCTTGACCGGAATGGGAAAGTAGAACTCACTCCCCCAATAATTGCCTGTGCTTTCGATGGGCAATGCTTTCCAGATGGCTTGCGCCGTAGCGCAATCATTGAATTCCGCTCGAACTTCCGTGTCTCCGATCTGAAAACGAACCTCTCTCATAGGCTACTCCTACTGTATCTGGTAGGCTGCTGTTGCGGGAGTCGCGGGATCCAGCCAGGGCACGAAGGCAGTGCGGGCCCAGGCCGCCCGTGGTCTCAGCTCTCCCAGTATTTTCGGCGCCCGTAGTGTTCGTAAAGCCGCTCTTCATCTTCGCGCGTCAGGCTGCTGCCGGGATCGAAAGCCGGCGCATGGCGGATGCGTTCTCGTCGGAGGTCCGTCGAGACTTTCATCTCCCCCCAATGGATCTTCTGAATCCAGCCGGATGCCAGCAGCACGTTGCGACCCAGGAGCCAATGGCCGGTCTCAACCACCAGGTAACGGATGACCCAAGCCGAATCCTCGATCAGGCAGTCAGCCAAACGGCCGATTTCGCCGTCGCAAGCCTGGACGCTGAAGCCCGCCAGCTCGCGTGCGCTTCGCAAGCCAGGATCACGCCGCTCGGGCGCCATGGCGGCGGGCTGAAAGGCGGGGCTGAAGCCCACACTGGCTGCTCCGAATACAGGATCGCCCACCCAGTAATCGGGCCACCCGTAGTACGCTGCCGGCGCGGCCTCCAGCGGCTGCGTCGCGGACAGATCGGTCTCGGTGGGTGAACTGCTTTCGATTTGTTGGCGCGTGAGAGCCGCGGTTAGGACTCTCGCACTTTTGTCGAGCTGTCGGCAACGGGCCGGCGCTAGCAGGATCCGCCGGCCGGAAAGCCAACCCCCGGCCTCCACAACCAGATACCGCACCGCCCAGGTGGAAGCGTCGAAGTGGACGTCGGCGATCTTGCCGATCGGCCCGTCGGCAGCCTCGACGCGGTAGCCCCGCAGTTGTTTGACGCTGCGCAACATCGTGCGCCTCCCGTACGTTGCTTACAGCATCAATGATTCTGTGGGGCGCCGTCAAGCCCCGCTGAGGCTGGGGCGTGGAAAGCCGATGTCGGCCGGCTGCGAGCGCGGAACCGCAAAGAAACGAGTCCTGTTTCTGTGCACCGGTAATTCGGCGCGCAGCCAGATGGCGGAGGGGCTGCTGCGCTGGTTGGCCGGCGAGCGCTTCGATGTGTTCAGCGCGGGAAGTCACCCCACTTCTCTGCGTCCGGAGGCCGTGGCGGTGATGCAGGAGTTAGGCGTGGACATCTCAGGCCAGCGATCCAAGTCCATGGACGAATTCCTGGGACAGGAATTCGACTACGTGATCACGGTATGCGACAATGCCCGCCAAGCATGCCCGACTTTCCCCGGCCGCGCCGTGAGGATCCATTGGTCTCTGGAGGACCCTGCGGCGGCCGGTGGGCCGATCGAAGAACGGCTGACGGTATTTCGTCTCGTCCGCGATCGGTTGCTGACGCACCTGCGGGAGTTGGTCGAAGGGCCGGCAACCGCGGGCTAGAGGGTTCCGGCCGGGCCTTGGGGCTCTGAGCCGGCCGGCGGGCGGGCGGAAGCCAGCCGACTTGCCGGTCCCTCGCGGACCGGTTGCGGCACTCGGGCAGGCGTAGCTTAGCCGGCGCTGCTGTCGCCAGCCGCCCCCGGCGACCGGAGCGAAGCTGATCTTCGCGCCTTGAAGGCGGGCGCGGGGGCGGGTGGCAGGGGCGAGCTTCGCCGAGAGCCTGGTGCATGCTATGATATGCCGGTGCTCACGTGTCGCAGCCACGGGATCCACATCCCTCGGGCAGGGCCTCTACGTGGGCGCCTCGAAAGCACGACAGGGGGACTCCGCCATGAAACGGTTTCTAAGTTCGTTGCTGTGCTCCATGGTGGCCGCTGCCGGACTAGCGGCGCAGACTTTCACGGGACGCATCCTGGGTACCGTGACCGACCCGGCGGGCGGCGTGGTTCCCGGCGCTACGGTAAAGGTCATCCATTTGGGAACCAACCACTCCATGACGGTGCAGACCAACGAGGTGGGCAACTACGTGGCGCCCAACCTGGAGCGAGGCGAGTACCAGATCGAAGTGACCGCCGCGGGTTTTAAGAAATTCGTCCGCCGCGGTGTGGTGCTCGAAATTCAGCAACAGGCCCGAGTGGACGTGGCTCTGGAGGTGGGCGACGTGACGCAGGCAGTGGAGGTCCAGGCAGCCGCCCCGCTGTTGGAAACCACGGACTCCACGCTCGGCAAGGTGGTGGACAACCGTCGCATCCTGACCCTACCACTGAACTCGCGGAACGTGTACTCGCTGTTGTTTCTGACGGCGGGCGTGACCGGGAGTGTGGATTCGTTTTATTCGACCGGATACGGCATCAACGGCGCGCGCAACTCGCAACTGGACGTCATGGTGGACGGGGTGAGCACCGCCCACCCCACGGTCAACGGGTTTTCCGGCAATTCGACGTTCCCCAGCGTTGACGCGGTCGCGGAATTCAAGGTGTTGGGAGCGAACTACGCCGCGGAGTTCGGTCGCAGCAACGGCGGCATTGTGAATGTGGTTTACAAATCCGGGACCAACGAGTTCCACGGCAGCGCCTTTGAGTTCATCCGAAACTCCAAACTTGACGCCAACGGCTTCTTCAACAACCGTTTGGGCCGGCCGCTGGGCAGCTTCAAGCGAAGTCAGTTCGGTGCGCACGGCAGCGGTCCCATCGTCAGGAATCGTACCTTCTTCCTGACGGGCTACGAGGGATTGCGGCAGCGCAGTTTCACCAGCACGACGACTACCGTGCCCACCGCGCTTCAGCGCAGCGGCGACTTCTCGCAAACCCTGGCTGCGAATGGAGCGCTCATTCGGATCTTTGACCCATACACCACGCGTCCCAACCCGTCCGGCGGCTTCATCCGCGATCCTTTTCCGGGTAATGTCATTCCGCAAAATCGTTTTGATCGTGTGGCGCGCAACGTAATCCGTTACTATCCGGCCCCCAACATCCCGGGCCACCCGGTGACCCAGGCCAATAACTACTACAATTCGGGCTCGCGCCGCCTCAATCAGAATCAATTCGACTCGCGGATAGATCAGTACCTCACCGATAGTCAGCGCTTCTTCGTGCGCTTAGCCTGGAGGACCTACCTGGACGCGCCTCCGGCGCTCTTTCCTTCGGATCTGGCGATCGCGGAAGGACGCGTCGAAGAAAGTGTTCGTCAGCCATCAGCCTCAATTGACTATTCGAACACTTTAAGCCCGACCATGATCTGGACTGTGCGGTTGGGCGTGTCACGCTCGGTGTATCTGCACGACAACCAGGGCTTGGGCTTCAAACCCTCCAGCCTGGGATTGCCGGCGGCCATTGACAGCGTAGTGGACCGCCAGATGTTCCCGCGCTTTGGCGCCAGTGGCTACGTGAGTTTGGGCGGCGGCGATCACCGCCGCAGCAGCTTCAACACGTTTACGCTGTTGAGCAACCTGGCCAAGACGACTGGCAATCACTCCCTGAAGTTCGGCTGGGAAGGGCGCTTGATCCGGGTGAACGTCTGGGAAGCGCGCGCTGCGGGCACGTTTAACTTCAGCGCCGGCTTCACCCAGGGACCGGATCCGAACCGCGCCAGCGCCACGGCGGGCAACGGGCTGGCCTCCCTGTTGCTCGGCACAGGCACCACCGGCAACACGCTCATCAGGAACTGGAAAAACGTGGCCTCGCAGAGTTACTACCACGGTTGGTACTTCCAGGATGACTGGCGAGTGACGCCCAAGCTGACCCTGAACCTGGGAGTGCGATATGACATTGACTTCCCGCGCACCGAGCGGTTCAATCGCATGAACTGGTTTGACGTCACGGCTCGTTCGCCGCTCTCGGGCAAGGTTCCGGGCTTCCCCGAACTCTGGGGAGGCGTCCGCTTCGTGGGTGTGGATGGCAACCCGCGGACGCAATTCATCAAGGACTTGAATAACGTTGCGCCGCGCTTCGGCCTGGCTTACCAGCTCGACCAGAAGACGGTGGTTCGCATGGGCTACGGCCATTTCTTCGGACCTTCCCGCCAGGCCGCCCAGGGCACCGTGGGACCGTTCGGCTTCCGCGTCGAATACCTGTGGGTGACCACGATAGACGGCGTCACGCCCTACAACACGTTGAGCAATCCGTACCCGGAGGGATTCCGGGAGCCGCCGGGGGCTGCTGACGGGTTGCTGACGCAGGCGGGCGCTAATCTCCAGGCCTTTTTGCCGTATTCGCCCTCGCCCTGGAACATCATGTGGAACTTTACGATCCAGCGCGAGTTGCCTGCTGAGATTCTGCTGGAAACCGCCTACGTGGGCAATCGCGGGCTTTACCTGCAACGCAGCAGCGAAAGCGGCATGAACATCAATCAGCTCGATCCGAAGTACATGGCCCTGGGTTCGCAGCTCAACCAGACGGTGGAGAACCCCTTCTATGGCATCGTGAACAACGGGGTGCACCTGTCGCCGCGCATCGCCCGCGCGCAATTGCTGCGACCTTACCCGCAGTTCACCGACATCGTGCCCCTGCACGACGCCGGCTCGAATTCGATCTACCATGCCTGGCAGAACACCATCAAGAAGCGGCTCTCCGGCGGCGTACAGTTCGAGGGATCCTACACCTGGGCGAAGCTGATTGACACGGGCAACAGCCACCAGAATACCTACGACGTCCGCGCCAGCCGGGCCCTGGCCAGCTCCGACATCGCGCACCGTTTCGTAATGGGCTTTCTCTGGGAGGTGCCCTTCGGTCGCGGCCGCCGCTTCGGCGGCGATGTCTCGCGGCTGGTGCAGGCTTTAGCCGGGGGATGGCAGCTTAGCGGCATCACGGCTCACCAGACCGGCACGCCGCTGCGCTTTACAGCCAGCAACACGGCGGGAATTTTCAATCCCGCTTTGCTGCCCAACAACAATGGCCGGAGCGGCAAGAAGAGCGGGCGGGTTCAGGACCGATTGAATGCTTACTTTGACACCAGCGTGTTCAGTCAGCCACCGCCGTTCACTTTCGGCAATCACTCGGCGTACTCGCCCGACATCCGCAATTGCAGCGCCCACAACTGGGATTTGGCGCTGCTGAAAGAGTTCTTCATCACCGAGAAACTGCTGGCGCAGTTCCGGGCCGAGTTCTTCAACGCCTTCAACACGCCGCGCTTCGGCTCGCCAACGACCAGCGTAACCTCGAGTTCGTTCGGGGTCATCAGCTCGCAGGCCAACGCCCCGCGTCAGACGCAGTTCGGGCTGAAGTTCCTCTGGTAACCGGAGCGCGAGCTGCCGTCGCCGAGGCGGGCGGGGCGCGGGGTTAACAGGCCGCGGGCTCAGCTCGCCTTGACGGGTTCCAGACGCTCTTGAAGCTGAGGAATGGCGGCCGCCAGCACGTCCTCGATCCGCTCGACGAAGACGAACTCGATCTCCTTGCGGACCTCCTCGGGCAGATCCCGCAGGTCCTTGTCGTTGGCCTTGGGCAGGATCACGCGCCGGATGCCGGCGCGACGGGCGGCGAGCACCTTCTCCTTAACACCGCCGATCGGAAGCACCAAACCGGTCAGGGTGATTTCGCCGGTCATGGCCGTGTCGCTGCGGGCCGGCAGCTTTGTGTAAAGCGAAGTCATCGCCACCGCCATGGTGATGCCCGCCGAAGGGCCGTCTTTCGGGATGGCGCCCGCAGGCACGTGCACGTGCAGCCCGGCGCGGCGGAATTGATCGCGGTCAATGTGCAGTTCGTCGGCGTGCGACCAGATGTAGCTCTGCGCCGCCTTGGCTGATTCCTGCATGACCTCGCCGACCTGTCCGGTGATGGTCAGGCCGCGGCCGCCGGGCAACAGGGTCGCCTCGACGTAGAGGACCTCGCCGCCGGTTTCGGTCCACGCCAGGCCGGTGGCCACGCCGGGAGGAAGTTGCTTGCGGACTTCTTCGGGCAAGAAGGGCGGCGGCCCCAGATACTCGATGAGGTCCTCGGGCCGGATGGTTGCAGGCGTGGTGTCGCCTTCGGCAAACCGCAGCGCCACCTTGCGGGCCACGCGGCCGATGGCGCGCTCCAGGCGGCGCAGGCCGGCCTCGCGGGTGTAGCGCGAGATGATGTGCCGTACGGCTTCCGGCGTGAAGGAGCACTGCTCGGCGGTGAGACCTGCTTGCTGGAGTTGCCGCGGGATCAGGTAGCGCTCGGCGATGGCCAGCTTCTCCTCTTCGCTGTAGCCGGGCAGGCGCAAGACCTCCATGCGGTCCAGAAGCGGCTGCGGTACCGGATCCAGCGTGTTGGCGGTGGTGATGAAGAAGACCTTGGAGAGATCGAAGGGCAGGTCCAGATAGTTGTCGCGGAACTCCTTGTTCTGTTCCGGGTCGAGAATTTCCAGCAGAGCGGCGGCGGGATCGCCGCGGAAGTCGCGGCCCAGCTTGTCCACTTCGTCCAACATCAGCACCGGGTTGTTGGAGCCGGCCCGGCGGATGGCTTGGATGATGCGCCCCGGCATGGCTCCGACGTAAGTGCGTCGGTGACCGCGCAGCTCGGCTTCATCGTGCAAGCCGCCCAGGCTCATGCGCTCGAATTTGCGCCCCAGCGCACGCGCGATGGATTGACCCAGCGAGGTCTTGCCCACGCCCGGCGGCCCGACGAAGCACAAGATGGGGGCTTTGGCGGACGGATTGAGCTTCAGCACACCCAGATGCTCGAGGATCCGCTCCTTGACGTCCTTGAGGTCGTAATGGTCCTCGTCCAGGATTTGACGGGCGCGCGGGATATCGAGCTGATCCTCGGTTCCCGTGCGCCAGGGCAACTCGACGACGAACTCCAGATAGGTGCGGATCACCTGGTAATCGGGAGCCGCCGGGGGAAGCTTTTCCAGGCGCGACAGCTCGCGCTCGGCTTCCTTGCGCACCAGCTCCGGCAGATCGAGCTTGGCCAGCCGTTCGCGCAGCATCTCGATCTCGGCCTGCTGCGGGTCTTTCTCGCCGAGCTCCTGTTGGATGGCGCGGAGCTGCTGGCGGAGGAAGTACTCGCGCTGCTGCTTGCTCATCTCGGTCTGGGTCTGGCTGGCGATCTTGGAGCGCAGCTCGAGCACCTGGACTTCGTGGGCCAGATAGGCGTGCATGAGCCGCAAAGCTTCACTGGAGGTTTGGGCCTCCAGCAGGGCCTGTTCCTTCGAGAGCTCCAGGCTCAGCATGGACGCCAGCAGGAAAACCAGCCGGAGCGGATCCTCAGTGGAGACCAGCAGTTGATTGAGTTCCGGGGGGGCCTGGGGCTGCGCGAGCGAAAGCGCCTTGGCGGCCAGATCCATCACCGCGCGGTGAAGGGCTTCGACCTCGGTGGTGCGCTCGGCAGGCAAGGGATGATGGCGCACGCGCACTTTCAAATACGGCTCGGTTTGCTCCGGCTTGAGCAAAACGACGCGCTCGACGCCCAGCACGATCAACTCCATGTGGCTCTCGCTGGAGCGCGACATCCGCTTGATGACGGCCTTGGTGCCCACCGTGTACAGGTCGTTTATGGTGGGTTTCTCGATGTTGGGGTCGCGCTGGGCGACGATGATGATTTCCTTCTCCTCGGTGGCCAGGGCGGCTTCGACCGCGGCCAGCGACGCCGGGCGGCCGACCGACAGCGGCATCAGCAAGTGCGGGAACAGCACGCTGTTCTTCAGCGGCAGCACCGGCAGAATCTCGATGGTCTCTTGCTCACTCATGCCCCTCTCCTTACGTTGTCACGCGAATCAGCAGGATGCCGTCACGGTATTCGACATCCATGCGGGCCTCGCCGGGATCGCACGGCAGCTCGATGGTGCGTTCGAAGCGGCTGTAGGAGATCTCCATCAGGTGTTGATAGGCGCCCTCCTCCAGCGCCCAATCGCGCCGCACGCCGCTCACCGTGATTCGACCGCCCTGTCGGTGAATGCTGATGTCGTCCAGGCGAACCCCGGCCAGTTCGAACTTCAACAACCAACCGTAGGGTGTGCGGTAGACGTCGGCCGCCGGTCGCCAGCGCACCTCCTCGCGCGCCGGCGAGCGGACGGCAAAGAAGGCTAACAGTTGATGAGGCTTCTCTGGCACAACTTTATTCTCTCGCGCCGCGCGGGCCGCCGGCGGCCACCTCCTCTACCGTCTCGACCGGCTCCAGCGGCGTGAACTTGAGCCGGCCTGACAGTTCATCCACCTCGACCCGCACCCTCTGACCGTCACGCACGCGTCCTTCGAGGATGAGCCGCGCCAGCGGCGTCTCCACTTCTTTTTGAATGGCGCGCTTGAGCGGCCGGGCGCCGTACTGCGGGTCGTATCCCACGTGCACCAGGTAGCTGCGCGCCGCATCGCTGAGCTCGAGCTGGATGCGCCGCTCGGCCAGCCGCGCCCGCAGCCTGTCGAGCTGAATCTCGACGATCCGGTTCAGATGCTCTTCCGACAGTGAGTGGAAGACGATGAACTCGTCCACACGATTGAGGAACTCCGGCCGGAAGTGCCGCCGCATCTCTTCGAGCACCGCTTCTTTCATGCGCTCGTATTCGTAACCCTGGAAGGCGCCGCGGTACTCAAGGATACGGTGGCTGCCGATGTTCGAGGTCATGATGATGATGGTGTTACGGAAATCCACCGTGCGGCCGTGCCCGTCGGTCAATCGCCCGTCGTCCAGAATCTGGAGCATCAGGTTGAAGACATCGTGATGCGCCTTCTCGATTTCGTCGAACAGCACGACCGAATACGGCCGGCGGCGGACGGCCTCCGTAAGCTGGCCGCCCTCCTCGTAGCCCACGTAGCCGGGAGGCGCGCCGATCAGGCGGGCCACGGTGTGCTTCTCCTGATACTCGGACATGTCAATGCGAATCATGGCGCGCTCGTCGTCGAAGAGCGCTTCCGCCAGCGCGCGCGCCAGCTCGGTCTTGCCCACGCCCGTGGGACCCAGGAAGATGAAGCTGCCGATCGGCCGGTTGGGGTCTTTCAGGCCGGAGCGGGCGCGCAGCACGGCTTCGGCCACCGCTGTGACCGCTTCGTCCTGGCCGACTACACGGCGGTGCAGCTCGTCGGCCAGACCCAGCAGCTTCTTCATCTCGCCTTCCAGCAAGCGAGAGACCGGGATGCCGGTCCAGCGGCTGACCACTTCCGCGATGTCCTCCTCGCCGACCTCTTCCTTGATCAACCGGCGTTTGTCATGCTGCTGAGCGAGCCTGGCTTCTTCGGCGCGCAGCTCGCGTTCCAGACCGACGAGCCGGCCGTACTTGAGCTCGGCGGCGCGGTTCAAGTCGTACTGCCGCTCGGCCTGCTCGATCAGATGCCGGGTCTGCTCGATCTGCTCGCGCAAAGACCGCAGCCGCTGTACGGCCTGCTTTTCGGCCTGCCACTGCGCCTGTAGGGCGTCGGCCTCGGCTCTCAGATCCGCCAGCTCGCGTTCCAGCCGCGCCAGGCGTTCGCGGGAGGCATCGTCGGTTTCCTTCTTGAGGGCCTCGCGCTCGATCTCGAGCTGCATGATGCGCCGCATGCGCTCGTCCAGCTCGGTGGGCATGGAGTCCATCTCGGTGCGCAGTTTGGCGGCCGCCTCATCCACCAGATCAATGGCCTTGTCGGGCAGGAAGCGGTCGGAGATATAGCGGTTGGAAAGCACGGCAGCCGCCACAAGGGCGGCGTCTTTGATGCGCACGCCGTGGTGGACTTCGTAGCGCTCGCGCAGGCCGCGCAGGATCGAGATCGTGTCTTCAACGGAAGGTTGATCCACGAGCACGGGCTGGAAGCGACGCTCCAGGGCGGCGTCCTTCTCGACGTGCTTGCGGTACTCATCGAGCGTGGTGGCCCCGATGCAGTGGAGTTCACCGCGCGCCAGCATGGGTTTCAGCAGGTTGCTGGCGTCTACGGCGCCCTCGGCGGCCCCTGCGCCCACCACCGTGTGCAGCTCGTCAATGAAAAGGATGATATCGCCTTCGGAAGCCTGAACCTCTTTGAGGACGGCCTTCAGACGCTCTTCGAACTCGCCGCGGTACTTGGCGCCCGCGATCAAAGCCCCCATGTCCAGGGCCACGACGCGCTTGTTCTTGAGTCCTTCGGGCACGTCGCCGCGCACGATGCGCTGCGCCAGGCCCTCGACGATGGCGGTCTTGCCGACGCCGGGCTCGCCGATCAACACGGGGTTATTCTTGGTGCGGCGGGAAAGCACCTGAATGACGCGGCGAATTTCGTCGTCGCGCCCGATGACCGGATCCAGTTTGCCCTGGGCGGCCAGTTTGGTGAGATCGCGGCCATAGCGTTCGAGCGCCTGGTAGGTGGCCTCGGGCGTCGGTGAGGTGACCCGCTGGTTACCGCGGACCTCCTGAAGGGCGCGCATCAGGCGCTCGCGCGTGAGGCCAAACTCTTTGAATAGACGGCCCGTCGCGCCGCCGTCGTCGGTCATGGCCAACAGCAGGTGCTCGACCGAAACGTAATCGTCCTTGAGGCGGCGCGCCTCATCTTCGGCCTGGGTCAGCAAGCGGCTGAGGCGGCCAGTGATGTAGAACTGATCGGGAGCCCCGGCGGGACCGGTGACCTTGGGCAAGCGGTTTAGTTCTTGGTCCAGACGCCGCGCGAGGCCGGCCAGGTTGATTTCGGCCTTGGCAAGGATGGCCGGGGCCAGTCCACCTTCCTGTTCGAGGAGTGCAGCCAGCAGGTGCTCCACATCAATCTGCTGGTGACTGAGGCGAACCGCCTTGGAGTGAGCGGCGCGGATGGCCTCCTGAGCTTTTTCGGTGAAGCGGTTGATGTCCATCGGCCCTCCGAGATCTTAGCGAGATGCTATCAACTAATATTACTATACACCTATAAAGATTCCAAGTCAACCCCGTGCGTTTCGTCAAAATTGACCTTTGATTCCAATAGCTTGCGGAGTGAACGCGGAGAGCCGCCCTCGGTCAGCATGTCAATCCCGCCTGGCTGGTGCGGGAGGGGAAAGTTCTGCTATCCCCTTGTATTTGCATCTGATTCTCATCGGCCGGCCGTCCCGAAGGCTCTTGGACCGTCCCCGGGGTGGCCTGAGCCTTGCCGGCTCCCTCATTGCGGTGCCGGAGGCCGGCCTAGCCCGACACGGCGCCCGCACCTCCGCCCAGGGCCCTTTCTGCCCGAGTTCCCGGAGAGGTCCCGGCCATCGGACCCGGGGCTGCCGGACGCTGGTCTGACCGGGATCAGACGCGGAAATGCGGCCGCAGCAGCTCCATGATGTGGTCCAGCTCCGCCAGATCCGCAGCGTCCATGCTGAAGCGGCGGGTGTTCCGCATGACCACCGTGCGGAAAATGCCGCGGCGGCGCAGGATCTCCTTTTGCAGCACAAAACCCGTCCGCCGCTCCAGCACCGCTGAGAGCAGGAATTTTAAAAACAATTCGTGGGCTTTCTGTTTGTTCCCCGCGTGGTACTGGTCCCAGATCTCGGCTTGAATATCGGCGAAGCCCGCGCCCGCCATGGTGCCGCCCGAGCCGCGCTCCATCTCGTGGTACAGGTGCATGGCGCCGCCGCCGGTGGAAGCGATCAGCGGCCGCTTGCGCTCCTTGAGCACTTTCGTGACGTCGTGCGGGACGTTGCTGCCTTCCAGTTTGAGGATGCGCAGCGTGGGGATTTTGTCGGCCAGCCGCAGCAGAAAGTCCGTGGTCATGCCCGGCGTGGAGACCTGAATGGAGAGGGGAAGTTTGGAGACCGAAGCGATGGCCGTGAAGTACTCGGTGAGGATCTCCGGATCGGAAGCGCCGTCGGAGGGTCCCAGGGCGTGGAGTCCGTCGGCCCCGATGCGTTCGGCGTGCCGCGCGTACTCCATGGCTTCGAATTTGTTTGGGCCGTGCACGCCGATGAGCACGGTTGTGCGCCCGTTGACGGCTTTGACGATGGTTTCGGAGAACCGCAGGCGCTCGCGGTAGCTGAGGGAGTTGGTCTCGCCGGCGCCGGCCGGCCAGACCACGCCGTGCACCCGGGCGCGCGCCAGAAAATCCGCCTCGCGGCGCAGCGACTCCTCGTCAATCTCGAGGTTTTCGTGGAAAGGAGTCTGCATGATGACGAAGATGCCCTCCCAGGTCTTTTCCGAGGAGGCCGCCGTGAGGCTTTTCGCAGCAGGCCCAACCGCCGCCGCTTTCAGGATCGAACGACGTGTAATCAGCTCGGACACAGTCTCACCTCTTGATCAGTGGACCGGCAACTGCGGCCGGTGCGCTGGAAGCAGGAATTCTGGTTTCCCGCTCCCCAGCGCAACATATCCATTCCGCCGCGGCCCTGTCAACGCCGCGTTTCGCCTCGTGTAAGAGGTTCCGGTGGGCCGCCGGCGAACCCTTTGGCCTTTCCCGCTGCCTGGCAAATTGCTCTCATGGTTTCAGAAGCGGACCAGCCGGTGGGCCGAATCCCTGCGAGCGAGCCGAAGCTGCCGGGTAGGATGCCGAATCAGAACTCCAGCACCAGGCCCGCAGAGGGAATGACGGGAAACATCTTATCGAGCGTGATGAAAGCCTGCCCGGTGCGCGAGTTATAACCGTTGAAGCTATCGAAGCGGTAATTCGCGTGATTGAGTAAGTTGATGACTTCGCCGTACAGCGTCAATTTCCAGCGATCGAAGACAAACGCTTTGTTGATGCGGAAGTCAGCGCGGTGGTAGGAATCCAGACGTAGCGTATTGCGTTGCGCGTCCAGAAAGTACCGATCGCCTTGGCGGCGCAAGAAGCCGGGGATGGGGAACCCGCTGCCGTAAATGCAGCGCGTACTCAGATTCACGGTGGGCCGGACGCGGTAGCCCAGATAGACGTTGACCGAGTGGCGCTGGTCGAAATCCGCCGGGAAGGAAACGCCGGCCACGCCATCGCGCATCCATGTGCGGCCGTAGGCGTAGGATACCCATCCCGTCAGCCGGTTAGCGGTGCGCTGCTGGAGGAGGATCTCGAAGCCGCGCGCCCAGCCGCGCATGGAGTTGCTGACGGGCGCGTAGGCGCTGGGGTTGTAGATGCGCCCGGCGATGAGGCGCGGTTCGTAAAGGGGCCGGAACAGCAGATCCCGGTCCTGGCGATTGTAAAACTCCAGACGCAGGCGGGAGCGTTCCCCCAGACGTTGCTCGATGGCGGCCACATAGTGCGTCGCCCGCTCCGGGAGCAGGTGAGGGCCGCCGATGAACGACGTGAGCCAGTGCAGGTCGGGAAACTGAGCGTACTGTCCCCAGCCCAGGTGAATGCGAGTCGAAGGATGCGGCAGCCAGGCCAGCGAGGCCGTGGGAGTGAAGGATTCGACGGGACTGAGGCTGTGCCGGTCCCAGCGCAGGCCTGCCGCCATGTGGAGCCGACCCGCGAAAGCGTGCGCCGACTGCTGGAGGTAGCCGCCGCTGCGCAGACCGTGGCCGCGGTACTCGTCCAGACGGCGAATCAAGAACGGGTTGAACTGGTAGCGGTAGATGAAGCCGTCGGCGCGCACGCGCCGGAGCGACCAGCCGAAATCCAGCGGTGCGTTATCGCGCCACAACCAGGTGGCGTTGCTGTTCCAGACCCACTCGCCGTAATAGCCGCGGGCCAGCGCCAGCTCATCACGGCTGAGGTTTTCGAAACGCTCGCGCATCCAGGCCACGCGGCTGGAGGCCAGCAGCCTCGCTTGCGGCGTGAAGCGCCAACCCAGGTTGGCCAGCGTGACGTGATTGTCGGCCAGCATGACGGAATTCGCGCCCAGCCTGGAGCGCCAGCGTGCACGATCCAGATCCGATCGGCCCTCAATAAGACTCAGGCTCAGGCGGTGCGCCGTACCCAGGTCGTAGGTCAGTTTACCCTGCACGTCGGTGAAGCCGAACGCCAGTGTGGGCTCGGTGGTGGCGGTGCGGCGGATGATGTACTGGAAGTAGCTCTTGCGGGCGCCGGCCATCCAGGCGCCGCGGCGGGCGCGTCCCAGCGGTCCTTCGGCCATCACACCGGCGTTGGAGGCGCTAGCGGTCACGCGGATGCTGCGCGCGCTGCGGGACCCTTCGCGCGTGTGCACTTCGAGGGCGCCCGCGGTGCGGTCCGCAAACAGGGCGGGTGGGGCCGCGGTGTGCAGCGCCAGGGTCTCGACCATGTCGCCGTTAAACAGGGTCATCGAGCCGGTGGCGCTCTCACCCTGGAGGGTATGAAACGGCACGTGCAGCAGTACGTCGTCTAAATAGAGTCCGATCCGCTCATAGCCGGCGCCTCGCAGCGAGAAGCGGCTGTCGAAATCGTCGTTGGAGCTGACGCCCGGCAGGGCCTGAACCGCACGCAGCGGATCGTCGGCCAGCACGCCGGCCAGATTCTTCACTTCGTTGCCTTCGAGACTCAGCTCCGCCGGACTGGCGGCGCGCGTGGGCTCGAAAGGATTGGCGCGCACTTCGACGGCCTCTGTGTGACGGAACGTATCCGGGCTCAGGATGATCTCGAACTCCAGGATCTGTCCGCTCGCCAGGGTCAAACTGCGGCGGATCATGCGGTAGCCCACGGTGGCTACCTGCAAGGTGTATTCGCCGGGAGCGATCCCTGCCAACGTGAAGCGCCCATCCGCGTCGGTGACGGTCTGGACTCCCGCGCCGACCAAAGAGACTCGAACTCGGGCCAGGGGTTCGCCGGACTGAGCGTCCAGAACCAAGCCGCGGATCTCACCCGCAGGCTGTGCCAACAGGACGGTAGCGGCAAGAAAGGCGACGACCAGCAGCAACTCCGGATTATACCCGGATGGCAACGAGCCGCTTTCTGGAGACGTCTGCCCCGGGTTGCCGACCTCGGACGCTTCGCCGTTCTTGCGGGTATGCTAGAGTGCAAGGGAATATGGCATCCAGAAGCGTGAACAAAGTCATCCTCATCGGCCATCTGGGCAAGGACGCCGAGACCCGTTACACTGCCGGTGGCGCGGCGCGCACCACCTTTACGCTGGCCACCAATTATCGCTGGAAGGATGCTCAGACCGGCGAATGGAAAGACGAGACCGAGTGGCACAACGTCGTGCTGTGGCGACAGGAGAATGTGGCCAACTACCTCACGAAGGGCCGCCAGGTGTACGTCGAGGGACGCATCCAGACGCGGACCTATGAGGACAAGGACGGCCAGAAACGTTCGGTAACGGAGATCGTGGCGCAGGACGTTCTGTTGCTCGGGGGCCGCGGCGCCGAGGCTGCCGAAGACAGCGGCCCGCAGCCTGCCGCTCGGGGATCCCAGCGGCCGTCTGTGGCGCCGCCTGAGGATCCCTTCGCCGAGGGCATCACGGACGACGACGTGCCCTTCTGAGCGCCGGGCGCCGCGGCGGGCCCTACAGCGGCTTCGGGGAGGCGGAACCGAGTTGGGTGCGCTGCGGCGCGGGCTGCCTCACTCCAGCAGCTCGAGCGCTGCTTCCAGCTCCCGGCGCGCGTGCTGGTTGCCCTGGCGTTCATGAACCTGGATGCCCCGGCGGTAGGTCTGACGCGCCTGCTCGAGCAGTCCTAGCTTTTCGAACATCTGGCCCAGTTGGAAATAGGCCGCGGCGTAGTCGGGGTTGCGCTCGAGCAAGGCCTGGAATTGCTCCGCCGCCTGTCGCCATTCTCCGGCGCCGGCGTACTCCATTCCCAGGGCGTAACGCACAAAATCATTGGCCGGGTCTTGTGCCAGCATTTGCTTGAGTGTTTCCAGCCTGTCGCTCATCGAACTGCTGCGGCGCAGGCGCCGCACTTTGATAATATAGCTTCGAATGGCGTGCCCTTATTTTTACCCTGTGGAGCGGCTTCCCGAGAAGGCCTGGCCGCTTCCTCCCCGCCTGCCTCTGGGCGACCCTTACACGGGCCTGTGCTGCGTGGACCCGCTCCGCGAATGGCGGCCCGATGACGTGACCTTGCGCGAGTTGTGCAATCGCGGTTACCCGCGCAAGCGTTGCCCGCGTTTCCCGAGCGGCGAAGGCCCTGACATGGTGCGCTTCAGCGTCACCGGCGACCGGGACGGCGTGCTGACGATCTACTATGTGATCGAGAAGGACGGCAGTCCGATGGAGCACGGCGAGATCGAGTATGTCATCGAGACCCGGCAGTTCCGCGCGAACCTCACGGGCGGGATGCTCGAACGTCAGGCCCAGGCTTATGCGGAGAGCTATGTGCGGCGGAAGACGGAGCCGCAGCAGGACGCGCGCCATCCCAGCCGGCGCTAGGGCCGGCCCTTCTGCCTATGCCTGAGGATTCTTCGGCCTCCACATTACCGGGACGTCCGGTCCGCGAATCCGTTTCCGAATACTCCGAACTGGCTCTTCCGACCGACGCCAATGTGTTCGGCTTTCTGTTGGGCGGTCGCGTGATGCACCTGGTGGACATGGCGGGGGCTACAGCGGCCATGCGGCACGCGCGGCGCCCCGTGGTCACCGCTTCGGTGGATTACCTGAGTTTCCTGCATCCCATCCACATCGGGCAGCTCGTGATTCTGCGCTCCTCGGTGAACCGCGTCTTCCGCACCTCGATGGAAGTGGGCGTGAAGGTTTTCGTCGAGGATCTACTCACCGGTCGTCAGCAGCACACCTGTTCGGCTTATCTGACGTTTGTGGCGATTGACGAAAACGGTTGCCCGGTGCCCATTCCCCCGGTGATTCCGGAAACCCCCGAGGAAAAACGCCGGTATGAAGAAGCCGGCCGCCGCCGCGAGCAGAGGCTTGCCTTGCGCAAGCGCTGAACACACCCGGGCGCGTGGGCGCTCATCGTTGACTGCCTCCGGCCAGGCGTCCTTTCCGTAACTGCTCTTGCGATTTCCGGGCTCAGCTCCCAGTGAACCGGGCGGCGCGTGCTCTGGCGCGGCTAGCCAACCTGATTGGCTTTATACATGTACTTGATGGCGGGCTTGTAGATCAGCAGATTGGGTCCGCTTTCGCGCTTGATTTTCAAGCAAAGCTTGTCGTACCACTCGATGGTCCCCTGGACCACCTCGCCGTCGCTCAGCACGAGCACCATCGGAGTCTTGGCCTGCATCTGCTTGACGTAATAAAAATTCTCCGCGTTGGTCTGATCGGGGGGCGGAGCCTTTTTGGGATGATTATTGCGGCGCTGGGTTTGCATCTGCTCCTTGACCTCGACCAAAGACGGGCGGATCAGTTTTCGATTGGCGGTTTCCATGCGGCCACTCCCGTGTCGAAGAAGTTTTTGGATTCGCAGCCCACCCTGGCCGGTAGGGGAACAGGGCGGAACGCGGCGTCTGGCTTATGTCTATCCATAGCATACCCCATCCTCGGCGGGCAAGCGGGATTCGGACCTTTTTCGGCCGCCGGACGGGCGTACCAACCGCTGTGGTCGGACCCGGCTTGTGCGCTGAGCCACAGGCTGTTGCTCGCCGGCGGACCGGCCGCCGGACCCTCGGCCCGGTGTGCGCGGCTTTCGCATCCCGCGCAAGTTGTTACTATGAACTTCATGGAGCGCCGCAGCTTTCTGAAGACTCCGTGGTTGGCGTCCGCGCTGGCCGGCTCCTTGGGTGCGCAAACGCGGCCGAAATTCCGGATCTCGCTGGCCGAGTGGTCGCTGCACCGCGCGATCCAGTCGCGGCTGATCACGAATCTGGACTTTCCGCGCATCGCTCGTGAACAGTTCGGCATCGAGGGCCTGGAGTTCGTCAACGGACTGTGGGAGGCGCCGACGCAAGATTATGTCCGCCGTCTGAAGGCCAACATGCAGAGGACCGGCACTCAGGGTGTCCTGATCATGTGCGACGGCGAGGGGATGATGGGACACTCGGATCGCGCCATGCGCCTGAAGGCCGCCCACAATCACCGCAAGTGGGTGGAAATCGCCGCTGAGTTGGGCTGCCACTCGATTCGCACCAATATGTACCCGGAAAAGCAGCCCTCCACACCCGCGGAAATTGACGCCTTCATCGGATATTGCACGGAGAGCTTCACCGATCTCTGCCAGTTCGCCCGCACGCACAACATCAACGTGATCATCGAGAACCACGGCGGCATCTCGTCGAACCCCGATGTGGTCGTGCGTCTGATGAAAGCCGTCAACCTGCCGAACTTCGGGACGCTGCCCGATTTCGGCAACTTCCCCAAGGAGATTGACCGCTACGAAGGCGTGCGCAAGCTGATGCCTTATGCCAAAGGAGTCAGCTTCAAGTGCTACGACTTCTCGCCCGACGGCAAAGAAACCACCATGGACATGGATCGCATGATGCGGATCGTCCTGGAAGCCGGCTACCACGGCTGGGTGGGCATCGAGTACGAGGGCTCGCGCCTCTCGGAGTTCGAGGGTATTCAAGCCGCTAAGCGATTCCTCGATCGAATCCTGGCCGCTTGACCGGCTTCAGTCGAGGCGCTTGTGGAAGCGTAGAGCGCTGAAGCCGAGAATCGCTGCCCCGAAGATTGCCAGCGCCGTCATCTGGGGCCACAAAACGGTGAATCCCGAACCCTTCAAGAACACGCCGCGCACGATCTCCAGGAAGTAGCGCAGCGGATTGAGCAAGGTGAGCCACTGGACCGGCTCCGGCATGTTGCGAATAGGGAAAGCGAACCCGCTCAACATCAAGGCCGGCGCAAAGAAGAAAAACGAAGCCATCATGGCCTGTTGTTGCGTTTGGGAAATCGTGGAAAGAAACAAACCCACACCCAGGGTGCTCAGCAAGAACAGCAGCGCGCCGCTCAAGAGCACCACGCCGCGCCCCCGGAACGGGACCTGGAACAAAAGCAAGGCGGCTGTGGTCACCAGCATGAGATCCACGAGTCCCACCAGTGCAAAGGGCAGCGTTTTGCCCAGCATCAGCTCCAGCGGGCGGATGGGCGTGACCATCAACTGCTCCATGGTTCCGATTTCCTTCTCCCGCACGATCGCCAGGGCCGTCAGCATGAGCGTCACCAACGCGATGATGTTCACGACCACGCCGGGGACGAAATAGTTGCGACTGCGCAACTCAGGGTTGAACCAGACGCGACTTTGAGGCTCCAAAGAGGGCACGCGCCAACTGACCGGCCCGCTTGCGGCTGCCGTCGGGCCCACCAGCCGAATCTTCATCTGCTCCAGCATCTGATCGGCGGCGTAGCGGCTGAGGACTTCCGTCGCGTACCGGGAGATGATGGAAGCTGTGTTGGAGTTGGTTCCGTCCAGCAGGACCTGCACGGCTGCGGTCTCGCCGCGTCGCATCTGGCGGGCGAAGCCGGCAGGCAGACTGACCACGGCCTGCACCTTGCCGCGATCCAATAGCCGTTCCACCTCAGCCTCGCCGGCCGGAGCGGCGACGATCCGGAAGCGCCCCGATCCCTCGAAGGCGTGACGCAGCTCGAGACTTTCGGGCGTGCCGTCGCGGTCCATCCAGCCGATGCGCGCCCGCTCGACGTCCAGATTGACGGCGTAGCCGAAGATGGTCAACTGCACCAGCGGCGGCAGGAACAGCAGCACGCGCATGCGCGGCTCTCGGAAGGCCTGAATGAACTCCTTGCGCACGATGTGCCGTATACGATGGTTCATCTCAAGCCGCCTTCTGCCTCACGCGGCGGGTGGCGACCAGGAACACCGCGGCTGCGAACAGCGTCAGCAGGAGCAGCTCGCCCCAGAGAACGCCCAGGCCGACGCCCTTCAGAAAGACGCCTCTCAGAATGACGATGAAGTACCGCGCCGGCACGAGGTAGGTCACCATTTGCACCGGCGCCGGCATGTTCTCGATGGCCCAGACGAAGCCCGACAACAAGAAGGCCGGCAGGAACGATGTCAGCAAGCTGGCCTGGTAAGCCAGAAGCTGCGAGCGGGCCAGGGCGGAAATCAGGATGCCCCAGAACAGCGCCCCGGTCAGGAAGACGCAGCTTGAAAGCAGAAAGAGCAGCGCGCTGCCTCTGAGCGGCACGCCGAAAATCAGGACGCCCGCCGCAGCGGCCGTCACTGCGTCGGTCAAGCCGAGCGCGAAGTAGGCCAGCATTTTGCCCAACACCAGTTCGGCGGGCCGCAAGGGTGTGGAAAGAAGTTGCTCCATGGTGCCGGTCTCCCACTCGCGCGCCAGGGTCAGGGAAGTCAACAAGGCGGCGATGATCATCAGGATCACTGCGATCAGCCCGGGCACGATGTAGTTCTTGGATTCCAGGGTGTGGTTGTACCAGACGCGCGATTGCGGCTCCAGGGGCGGCTTCAGCTCTCCGACTCCACGGCGGTTGAACCACGCGGTCCGCAGTTCGAGCGCGTGGCTCTGGATGAGGGCTTCGGCGTAGCCCAACGCGATGGCGGCGGTGTTGGAGTCGCTGCCGTCAATGAGCAGTTGGACCTCGGCCTGCTCGCCGGCGAGCAGACGCCGCGCGTAGTCAGCGGGAATCACCACGCCCAACAGGCAGCGGTTGCGATCCAGAGCTTCCTGGATCTCGATGGCGTCCCGCGCGTCGCCGAGAATCCGGAAGAAACGCGAGCCGCGAAAGCGCTCCGTCAGCTCGCGGCTCTGAGGCGTGCGGGAGTGGTCCGCGATGAGCGTGGGGATGCGATCCACATCCAGCGACAGCGCGTAGCCGAACAGCAACAGCAGCACCAGCGGGACCGCCAGGGCCATGGCCAGGCTGCGCCAGTCCCGCGCGATATGCAGGGCTTCTTTGCGCAGCACCGCCAGCGTGCGTCGCAGGCTCATGCGAGCCTCCCTTCTTCGTTTTCGATGAGCGTGACGAAAACCTCTTCGAGCGAGGGACGCGCGACGGCGGGGGCCAGGGCCTTCAGTTCCTCGGGCGCGCCTTGAGCCACGATGCGACCGCGATGCATGAGGGCCAGGCGGTGGCAGTTCTCGGCCTCGTCCATGTAATGCGTGGTGACGAACACCGTGCGGCCCGTAGCGGCCAGATCACGGATCAAATCCCAGAAGGCGCGGCGCGCCAGAGGATCCACGCCGGAGGTCGGTTCGTCTAAAAACAAAATCGGGGGTTCATGTAGGATTGCGCAGCCCAGCGCCAGACGCTGCTTGAATCCGCCGGGGAGGTGGCGCGTCAGCGTGGTGCGTCTCGGTTCCAGCCCGGCCATCTCCAGCACGTATTGCTCGCGTTGCCGGCGCCGCTGGTCCGGCACGCCGTAGACGCCCGCGAAGAAGCGAATGTTCTCTTCGACCGTCAGGTCGTCATAGAGCGAAAACTTCTGCGACATATAGCCGATGTGTTGTCGCACGGCCTCGGGCTGGAGCGCTACATCCCAGCCCGCCACGCGGGCCCGTCCTGAGGTCGGACGCAACAGCCCGCAGAGAATGCGGATCAAGGTGGTTTTGCCGGCGCCGTTCGGCCCCAGGAAGCCGAAGATTTCTCCGCGGGACACTTCCAGCGAGACGCCGTCCACGGCCGTGAAATCGCCGAAACGCTTCACCAGCTCGCGGACTTCGACCGTGGCTTCGCCGTTCACGATCTGCCTCCCGCCGCAGCCCGGCGGATCAGTGCGATGAAAACGTCCTCCAGCGACGGCCCGGGCGGAGGGAAGTCCGCCGCCCACTCCTGGCGCAAAGCTTCGGGGGCCGCGACGCGAATCAGTCGGCCCTGATACATCAGGCCCACTCGGTCGGCGCGCTCGGCCTCGTCCAGATAGGCGGTGGCGATCAACACGGTCATGCCGTGATCCTGGACCAGGCCGCGCAGGATGCTCCAGAAATCGCGGCGCGACACCGGATCCACGCCATTGGTGGGTTCGTCAAGCAGCAAGACCTCGGGATGATGCAGCAGGGTGCAGATCAAGGCCAGCTTCTGCTTCATGCCGCCGGAGAGCTGACCCGCGCGCCGCTTGCGGAAGGGGGCCAGGCGAACGACTTCGAGCAACCGCGCGCCCAACTGCCGCCGTTCGGCCTTCGAGAGGCCGAACAGATCGGCGTAAAACGCCATGTTTTCCTCGACGGTCAGGTCCTGATAAAGTCCGAACTTCTGGGCCATGTAGCCGATGCGGTCGCGGACGGCTTGCGGCTCCCGCGAGACATTGCGCCCCGCGATCCAGGCCTCGCCCGCACTGGGGTCCAGCAACCCCGCCAGCAGACGCAGCGTCGTGGTCTTGCCCGCTCCGTCCGGCCCCACCAGAGCGAAGATCTCTCCGCGCGCGACTTCCAGGTTCAAACCATCCACCGCCGTCAGGTTTCCGAAACGGCGCGTCAGATCAACGGTTCGAATCATCGAGCAGGATCTCCGCGTCCGCCGGCATGTTGGACTTCAGTTCGCGCTGCGGATTTTCCAGGTCAATTTTCACCCGATAGACCAGCTTGACGCGCTCTTCGGGCGTCTGAATTTGCTTGGGCGTGAACTCGGCCTTCGCGGCGATAAAAGAGAGGCGGCCCCAGTAAACCTTGCCGGGATAGGAGTCGGTCGTGACGCGCACGCGTGCGCCCAGCTTCACGCGGCCCAAATCGGTTTCAGCGATGTAGCCGCGCAACCAGGGCCGATCCATGTCGCCGATCGTCAGGACGGTGGCGCCGGCGGCCAGCACTTCGCCGACTTCCGCCGACTGGGCCAGCACCACCCCGTCGGTTGGAGACACCAGCACGGTGTCATCGAGCTGCGTGCGATTCAGGGCCAGTTCGGCGCGCACCTGATCGGCTTCGGCCTTCCGCATGGGGATCTGCTGTTCTCGCAGCTTCAGATCCAGACGCGCTGCTTCGGCCAGCCGCAGTGCCGCGCGGGCTTGCGCCACCTGGGCTCGGGCCGCCTCGATGTCCTCGCGCCGCGGTCCTTCTTCCACCAGCGAGAGCTGCTCGCGCGCCTGCCGCAACGCTGCTTGTGCGGCTTCAAAGCGGGCCAGGAACTGGTCGCGATCGGCTGTCGAAATGTCTTCCCTGGCGTAGAGCGCCTGGGCGCGTTCCCAGTCACGCGCGGCCTTCTCATATTCCGTCTGCGCTCGCGCCAGCGCCGCGCGCGCCTGCTCGATTTCTTGCGGGCGCGAGCCGGCCTCGAGCAGGCGCAGTCTGGCCTCAGCCTGCTGGAGCTGCGCGCGGCTGTGGGCGATCTGCGCCTCGACGGTCTGACGCTGGCGCTCGATCTCGGTGGCAAGCTGTTCGAGTCGCGATTCGGCGGCCTGCAAGGCCGCTTGCAGGCGCGCCCGGTGCGCCAGCAATTGTTCCTGATCCAGCCGCGCCACCACCTGACCCTTGCGCACCGCATCGCCCTCGCGCACAGTGCGCTCCACAAGCCTTCCCGCCATCTTGAACGCCATCTGGATCTCGGTGAGCTCGATGTTGCCCGAGATCCGAATGCGATCCGGCGGCGCCTTTTTCAGCCACCGGGCGCCGACGGCTGCGGCAATCGCCAGCGCGAGCAGCAAAGCGGCGGGCAGCATCTTGCGTTTCGCCATCAGCCACCCTCCTTATTGGATCGTGCGGCGCACCGCGCCCATGGCCCGCGCCAGATCCAGCCGCGCCAGATTGTGCGCGAACAGGGCGGCGATGCGGTTCTCGCGCGCCCGCTCCAGACGGGTTTGCGCATCGGTCACCTCCAGGCTTCCCGCGACGCCGGCCTCGTAGCGGCGGCGCGCTTGAGCCAACTCGTTTTCGGCCAACTCCAGGCCCTCGTTCGCTACGCGCACCAGTTCTTCGGCGGCGCGCAGACTGTCGAGCGCCTCGCGAATCGCCAGCTCGATCTCCCGGCGCAGCTCGTCGCTGCGGATGCGCTCCTGGCGCCACAGCGCCAGACTTTCCTGCCGCCGTGCGTCGCGGCGGCCGCCGTCGAAGATGGGAACTCGCAGGGAGACGCCGATGGTGCGCGTGGGCAAGCTGCGATGAATGCTGTTGCCGATGGAACCGTAATCCGCAAAGCCCACCAGCGAGGGCAGTCGCTCATATTTGACCGCGCTGTAGTTCAGGTGTGCGCTCCGCTCGCGCTCCTGCTGCGCGGCCAGGTCCGGCCGGGCTTTCAGGGCCAGACTGCGTGCTTCCTCCAGGGTAGCCTTCTCTACCGGTTGGTGACGCAGTTCGTCGGTGAGCACGATCTCGGTCTCCAGGGGCAGCCCGATCCCGCGCAGAAGCTCGAGCAGCGCGCGGCGGCGTTCGTTCTCCGCGGCGACCAGTCGCTGCCGATCGTGCGCCAACTGGACCCGAGCGCGCGTCACATCCAAACCCGTGCCTGTCCCGGCCGCTTTCCGATCTTCCGCCAGAGCCAGCAGCGCTTCGGACAGCTTGACGTTGGCGCGCGCCGTCTCCAGCGCGGCTTCAGCCCGCTGCGCCATGAGGTAGAGGCGCGCCACCAGGTCGGCCGCCTGTTCGGCAGCGTTCTCCGTCTCGGCTCGGGCGGCTTCGATCGCGCTGCGAGCCGCCTGGTAGCGCCGGATGGAAGCCAGGTCGAAGATGTTCTGGGACGCCGTGGCGCGGATGTCGAACGTGTTGAACGGTCCGACCAACTCGGGAAACACAAAACCCGGAATCGGGATCTGAACACGGATGCCAAAGGCCGCCAGATTGCGCGTCTGGTTCTGTTGCCCGATGGAAGCCGCCACATCGGGCAGCAACGCGGCGCGGGCTTGCGCAGCGCGGGCTTCACTCTGTCGGAGGCTTTGCGCCGCCAGACGCACGCGAGCATTGCCCTGGGGGCCCAGCGCTCTCTGGACGGCTTCCTTCAGACTCAAGTGGAGCGTTTCGCCGGCTCCCGCCGAGGTCCAGAAGAACAAAAAAACGAAAAAACGTTTCATTGGGCGACTCCCTCGATCAACGAGCCGGAGTTCGAGGCGGCCGCCGGCGCTCGCAGCCCGGCGGCGATGAAGGTTACGAGCCGCCGGATGATGGCTTCGACGTCGCTCAGGTCACAGCGTCCGCCGAAGAGCACGTTGAGAGGTTCGACGCCCGCCAGGGTGTGCGCCATGGCGCCTACGGAAAAGTGAATGCGCCACAGCAACTCGGTTTCCGGCAACCCGGGTAGGGCCCGCCGCAGAGCAGCGCCGAACCGCGTGGCCACCGGCTCGAGCTGGCGGCGCAAAATGTTGCGAACCGTCTCCCCCGGTTCCATGTAGACGCGGCCCAGCAGGCGGGGCAGGGCGTCGGAAAGCCCGTCCGGCCCGGCGCTCATCCGGAACGCGGGGGCCACGAAGGCTTCGACGATTCGCTCCAGCGCCGGCGGCGGCCCGGCCTCGGCTCGTTCGAGCAGCTCGAGTCGCTTTTGGTTCACCGCACCGAGCCGCCGCTCGAAAACCGCTTCCAGAAGCGCCTCTTTTGAGCGGAAGTGATAGTTGACGGCTGCCAGATTGACGCCGGCTTGAGCGGTGATCAAGCGGAGAGAAGTAGCGGCGAATCCTCGAAGGGCAAAGAGCTTTTCGGCGGCATCGAGGATGCGCTCTCTTGTGGTTGGACGGTCCATCGAATCAATCGTATGATTTAATCATACGTATGATTCATACGCCTGTCAAGTGAGAATCTTCGTCCCCTCCACGCACCGACTCTGCACCAGCCGCCACCCCTCCATCCCCATCACTCTGCTCGATCCCTGCCTGCCCGCTCTGTCACCGGGATCGGCCTCTGGCTGCGGCCACGCCCGCTTCTCGGTGGCGACCCTGTTCTAATGTAGGGCTATGGCGCTCGACTTCGATGGAAAAATCGCTGTCGTAACGGGCGGCGCCAACGGCATCGGTCTGGCTTGCGCTCGGATGCTAGCCGAAGGTGGCGCCGAAGTGTGGATCCTGGATCTGGCTCGGGAGGAACCCGAGCGTGTGGCGCAAACGTTCCAGGGTCACGGGCTGGTTGCAGACGTTACGGACCGCCGCTCGCTGGAATCCGCATTCGCCATCGTGGGGACGCCCGACATCGTGGTCGTCAACGCGGGCACGGTTTACCAGCACGACGTCTTTGCTGCGGCCGCCGAGCAATGGGAACGGACGCTGGCGGTGAACCTCACCGGCGCCTTCCACACGCTTCAGCTTGCCGCCGCCTCGATGAAGGAACGTCGTCGGGGCAGCATCGTGCTGGTGGCCTCGACCAACTCCTGGGACGGCGAGGCCGGCTTCCTGGCTTACAACGCCAGCAAAGCGGGACTGCTCGGCCTGCTCCACACGGCGGCCAACGAGCTGGGGCCTTACGGCATCCGCGTCAACGCCGTCTGCCCCGGCTTGATTCGCACTCGCCTGACCACCGGGTTTTTCGGCAATCCGAGCCTCATGAGGGAATACGCGCGGAACATTCCCCTAGGGCGGGGCGGCGAGCCGGAGGAGGTAGCGCACGCGGTGGCGTTTCTGGCTTCCGATCGGGCGTCCTTCATCACAGGAGCCGCGCTGCTGGTGGATGGCGGGCAGATGGCGGCGAAATTCGGGACCTGGCGCGAGCCGGATGCGGTCTTCGAGACCGATCGCTGGCGCTTGCGATGAACACGCACCTGGCAATCTGCGCTCGCGGCCCGTTCAGACCAGCACGGTGACGGTGGTTTCTGTGCGCTGGATGGGGCGATAGACCGTATCACGCTCGACAGGTTCGCGGCCCGCCTCGCGGATCAACCGCACCAATTCGCTGCGCCGCATGGCCTGTGCCGCGGCGCCGGCGTCGCGATAGATCTTCTCTTCGACCACGGTTCCATCAATGTCGTCGGCCCCGAAAAGCTGGGCGATCTGGGCCACGCGTGGAGTCATCATGACCCAGTAGGCCTTGATGTGGGGGATGTTATCCAGCAACAGGCGAGCCACGGCCACCGCGCGCAGATCGTCAAAGCCTGTCGGCGGCGCCAGAGCGCGCAGAGCGGTGTTGGCCGGATGAAAGGCGAGCGGGACGAAAGCCATGAAACCGCCGGTTTCATCCTGAAGCGCGCGCAACCGAAGCAGGTGGTCAACCCGGTCTTCATCGGTCTCGATGTGACCGTAGAGCATCGTGCAGTTGGAGCGCAGGCCCATGCGGTGCGCCGTGCGGGCCGTTTCGATCCATTCCTGGCCGCTGATCTTGTGATCGCAAATCACCCGCCGCACAGGCTCGGAGAAGATTTCGGCGCCGCCGCCGGGCAGGGAATCCACGCCTGCTTCGATGAGCCGCGCAATCGTCTGCTCGATCGAGAGTCCGCTGCGGCGAGCCAGCCACGCGATCTCGACCATGGTGAGGGCCTTCAGATGCACGTTTGGGAAACGCTGCTTGAGTCCGCGCAGCATTTCGCAGTACCACGCCAGGGTCAGCTCCGGATGCAGCCCGCCCACGATGTGGAACTCGGTCACGCTTTCCGACCAGCCCTGAGCGGCGGTTTCCCAGACCTGTTCGAGCGAGAGCGTGTAGGCTCGTGAATCGCGGATCTTCTTGCCGAAGGCGCACAACCGGCAACTCGCCACGCAAACATTGGTGGGATTGATATGCCGATTGACATTGAAGTAGGTCACGTTGCCGTGCAGCCGTTCGCGGACCCGATTCGCCATGTAGCCCAGAGCCAGCAGATCCGCGCTGCGATACAGCAGGAGGCCGTCCTCGGCCGTGAGCCGTTCGCCGCGTTCCACCTTCGCCAGCACCGGCAGCAGCGAATCATCCTGGATCAGTACCGGCATGGACGAAACCTCGGAGGCGTGCAGCCTTCCCTTTCTCGGTTGCTAAAGGCGCCGATCAACTCCCAGAACCCAGCGCCAGAATATCGGCGGCCCAAAACAAGAAGAATACCACGCTGACCCAACCGTTGGCGGTGAAAAAGGCGGCGTTGACGCGTGAGAGGTCGTCGGGTTTGACCAGCCGGTGCTCCCAGACCAACAGGGCGGCGATGATGGCCACGCCCGCCAGACTCAGGGAGCTCAGGCCAAAGCAGCGCGCTAGCGCGAGCAGGCAGAGCACCATCAGCAGGTGGAGCGCGCGCGCCACCAGCAGCGCCCCGGGAATGCCCAAACGGCGAGGCAGGCTGAACAGACCCTCCCGGCGATCGAATTCGTAATCCTGGCAGGCGTAGATGATGTCGAAGCCCGCCGTCCACAAGGTCACCGCGGCCGTAAGCCACAGGATCCGGACATCCAGCGCGCCTCGCACTGCGATCCAGGCCGCCGCCGGGGCCACGCCCAGACAGAATCCCAGCCACAAGTGGGAGAGAGACGTGAAGCGCTTGCTGAAAGAGTAGGAGAGCACCAGCGCCAGGGCCACGGGCGCCAGGCGAAAGCAAAGAGGATTGAGCATGTAAGCCGCCAGAAAGAACAGCACACAAGAGGCCGCCAGGAAGCCCCAGGCGAAGCGTCGTGAGAGCAGGCCGGCCGGCAGGTGGCGGCCTGCCGTGCGCGGGTTTCGCGCGTCGCTCGGAGCGTCCACGATGCGGTTGAAAGTCATGGCGGCCGAGCGCGCTCCTACCATGGCTACGATGATCCAGGCCAGTTTCACGGCCGCGCTTCGCGCGTCGAGATTGGATTCGCGCACAGCCAACAAGGCGCCGGTCAAAGCGAACGGCAAGGCGAACACGGAGTGCTCGAACTTGATCATCTCCAGCGTCAGCCTGAGCTTGTGCAGCATAGCGCGGCCCCGACTCCCGATCCCTCTATAATCATAGTTCGGTCCAAGCCGGGCAACCGTCGCTCGACGGACTGGCGCTGGAACCACAACCAGGAGCAGGTGGCCTCGATGATTCCTAAAGTTCGCAAAGCCGTGTTCCCGGCAGCCGGTCTGGGCACTCGCTTCTTACCCGCGACCAAAGCTCAGCCCAAGGAGATGCTGCCTTTGGTGGACAAGCCGCTGATTCAGTACGGCGTCGAGGAGGCGGTTCGCTCGGGCATCCGCCAAATCCTGATCATCACCGGGCGCGGCAAAACGGCGATCGAGGACCACTTCGATGTGAGCTTCGAACTGGAGCACTTGCTCGAATCGCGGAACCGGACGGATCTGCTGGCTGTGGTGCGGCAGGTCTCCGACATGATCGAGGTGGCCTACGTGCGACAGAGGGAGGCGCTCGGGTTGGGCCACGCCGTGCTGCGAGCCCGCGAGCTGGTGGGCGAAGAGCCTTTCGCGGTGGTGCTCTCGGATGATGTCATCGAGGCCGAGCGTCCCGCTCTGCGCCAGTTGCTGGACGTTTGGGAGCGATACGGCGCGCCCGTGATCGCTCTCATGGAGGTTCCCGAAGACGCGGTAGCCAGTTACGGCATCGTGGCGGCCGAGCCCGTGGAATTCAACGGAACGCGGGACCGGCTCTACCGCATCCGGAATCTGGTCGAGAAGCCGCGCCTGGCCGAGGCGCCCTCGCGGCTGGCGATCATCGGCCGTTACGTTTTGACGCCTGCGATCTTCCCGGCCATCGAGCAGGCCGGTCCCGGCGCTCTGGGGGAGATTCAACTGACCGACGGGTTGCGCTGCCTGTTACAGGACACGCCGATTTACGGCTACCGCTTCGAGGGGATTCGCTACGACGCCGGTGATAAGCTGGGATTTTTGAAGGCCACCGTCGAGTTCGCCTTGCGGCGCCCGGATCTGGGCGAAGCATTCCGGCAGTATCTGAAGAGTTTGAACTTGTAAGCGAGGTGGTTCGTGACCGCTATCCCATTGGAGCTGCCCGTCAATCCGAAGGAAGCCGGTGCGCTGGCCGAGGCGCTGCTGGAGCACGCTGAGGGCCGTGAACTGACCGAGGAACTCCGCGCGCGACTGGGCGCTCGCGTCTCTTCCCTCCGACTATCCAGCCTGGAGATTTTTCCGGGCTCGCTGGCCCGCGATCCGATTCACCGCTCCGCTTACTACGTGGCCGCGGATGGCCTGGCGGGACCACGCCCGCAACCGCTGCTGCTCCGGATCGCTCCCGCCAGTACGCCGGCCAGCGGCCTGTTTCCGAACTCCGTGCTGATCCTGCGGCAGAGGATCGCTTCGGGCGTCGAGATCCTCGTGAACGCCATCAGTTTTTCGGCGCGCGACGAGCAGGCCTTGCGCACTTTCGCCGAAGAGGTGGATCCTGCGCTATTGCCGCAGCCGCAAGGGGCGCGCGCCGCGATCGCCGCCGGCAATCGCCACCCGGAGATCTCGCTGCCCGCCATTTTCGAGGCCTACCGCATCATCCTCAAGAACACGGGATTGAACCTGGCTTCCACGCCGCAGCTTTCCGCCACGCGAGAGATGACCACCGACGAAGAGCTGGCGCGGCGCGACGGCGAGAATCCCACGGCCGCCGGCCACACGCGAGTCAGCATTCGCCAGCTTTATCACGCCGGATTGTGGGCGGCCATCCGCGCGGGTTGGCGCGAGGGCTACACCGCCGAGGCCGACCACATTATCATCAGCGGCGCCACCGAGGATGAAATCGCGCGCTCGGTCGAGGCCGCCAAAGAGGCCATCCGCCAGGCCGCCGGCTACACGAAATTCACCACCGACACCTCACGCTTGTTCGAGCTGCGCGCCGATCCGCGCCATCCCCAGGCCTGGAGCGACAGCGTGGTCGCCGAGCGCTTCGAGAGTCTGTTCAGCCCGGAGGAGCGTCGCTGGATCCTGGAGGAGTTTTCCAAACCCTTCCATGCCGGCGAGCGCACGTATCGCCTGAGCGCCGAAGAAATCCGTCGCCTGGCGGTGAAATTCGGGCCCAGCTTGAAACTGAACGAGGAGCTTTACGACTGGATCCGCGAGGTCAAAGCGCGGCAAGCCGGCAGCCGGGCGTTCGATTTCGAGCCCTCCCTGGATGAGGCCGAGACGCTGACGACCCCGCAAGAACTTCTGTTTTACATGCACTGGCTGAGGGCGCGAGGGCGTCCGGCGCAGCTCGTGCCGCCCAACCTGGGCTTCAAGAAGCGCCAGGCGTATCCTTCGCGCATGGAGACGACACCCGAGAGCGGCGTGGGGTTGCTCGAGTATGCCCGCAAGAAGATGTGGCCCGAGCTGGCGCCGCGCGTCGAACGCGAATTCGGCGGGCGGCCGCTCGATGAGCTGGGCGCGCGCGTGGCCGAACTCGCCGCTGTGGCCCGCCACTTCAACGCCACGCTGAGCATCCATTCCGGCAGCGGCAAGCAGGCGGAAGTGCTCCAACAGATCGGCCGCGCCACGGGCGGAAGGGTCAACTACAAGATTTCCGGCGAGCTCCAGTTGCAACTGTTTGACGTGTTGAGCGAGCAGCCCCCGGGGTCGCCCTGGCGGGCGCTGTACGAGCGCATGGCCGAGCGCTGCAATCGCTTTGCGCAGGCCGGAGCCTTCGGGGAGGAAAGCGAACTGGCGGCGCGCTACTTGGAGATGGGTCGGGGATTGTCACTGGGCAATCCCGAGCGCGGTCGGGTGGACGGCAACCTCTTCCTGGTCTTCTGGCTGGGCAACATGGTGGGCAGTCGCGACCTCGAAGCTCCGGATGGAGACCGGCGTTTCTTCAAAGAGAAACTGGACGAGCTGCCGCCCGAGCTGGTGCGCGAGGTGCGCCGTCGCAACACGCGCTACATCGTCTGGTTGGCCGAGCAGTTGCGTGCTTGAGCGAGCTTTTCCATGCGGCGCCGTGATTTTCTAGCCATGGCTGCTGGTTCGGTTGTTCCGGAGGGAGGCCGTGTGAAACTGGGCGTGGACCTGTTCAGTTTGCGTTCTCAGGGCTGGGACGCCTTCCGGTATTTGGACTATTGCGCCAGGTGGAAGGTCGAGGTCGTGCACTTCAGTGAGGTGCGCTTTCTGGGCTCGCTGGCCGAAGACCACCTCCGGCGCGTGGCCCAATACGCGCGCGATCTGGGGATCCAATTGGAGATCGGCACGCGCTCGATCTGTCCCAGTTCCAAGATGTTCGATCCCGCGCAGGGCTCGGCTGAGGAGCAACTTCGCCGGATGATCCGTGCTGCGCGCCTGGCGGGATCGCCCATCGTGCGAGCGGTGCTCGGAAGTATGGCGGACCGTGCCGTCCCGCCGGGCATCGAGGCGCACATCGAGAACACCGTGCGTGTGCTGCGCAACCTTCGTTCGGAAGCCCTGGATGCGGGAGTGAAAATCGCCATCGAAAATCACGCCGGCGACATGCAGGCTCGGGAACTCAAAAACCTTGTGGAAAGCGCAGGGGCCGATTTCGTGGGCGTTTGCCTGGACTCAGGCAACCCCTTGTGGACTCTCGAGGATCCGCACCTGACGTTGGAGATGCTGGCGCCTTACGTGCTCACCAGCCACCTGCGCGACAGTGCGGTCTGGCGCGTGCCCGAGGGCGCCGCGGTGGCCTGGGTGCGTATGGGAGAAGGCAACGTGGGCATCGAGGACTGGGTGCGCAAGTACGCGGAACTCTGCCCGGGTCGAACGCTCTCGCTGGAGGTGATCGTCACCGGACCGCGCATCTTCGCGTTTCACGATCCCAAGTTCTGGGACGCCTACCGCAACATGCCGGCCTGGGAGTTCGCCCGATTCCTCGCCCTCGCGGAAAAGGGAAAACCGCGGCCCGCGCCTCCGCCGCTCTCCAAAGAAGCGGCCGCTGAGCGCGAACGCCAGGATCTGGAAGAGAGCCTTCACTACACACAGAAGTTGCTCGGCCGCGCGCCGGCGGGGTGATATCCTGGATGTAAATGCTGGGACGACTGGGCTGCTGGGCGCTACTTACGGCGTTTGGTCTCGGCGCTGCCATCATTCCGGACGTGCGCGCCGCCATTGCGCGGAAGGACTGGGCCACGGCCAGGAAACTGATCCAGGATTACCGCGCGCAACACGGCGTCACTCCGGAGATGCTCGAAGCCCTGTCCTGGATGGGACGCGGCGCGCTTCAAGCCGGCAATCACCAGGAGGCCGACGAATACGCGGCCGAGACGCGCCGGTTAGCGCTGGATTTATTGAAGGGGCGCGAGCTGGACGCCGAACCGCACTTGCCGATCGCGCTGGGCGCTTCCATCGAGGTGCAAGCCCAGGTGATGGCTGCCCGCAACCAGCGCGCTGAGGCCCTCGAGTTTCTCCAACAAGAGTTGGCCGCCTGGGGGCGCACTTCCATCCGCACGCGCATCCAAAAGAACATCAATTTGCTGAGCCTGGAGGGCAAGCCGGCGCCGGCGCTCGAAATGCAAGAATGGGTGGGCGCCAAACCGCTGCCGCAAGCGCAGTGGAACGGCCGCGTGGTGCTTCTATTTTTCTGGGCGCACTGGTGCCGCGATTGCAGGCAACAGGCTCCCGTCCTGGCTCGCCTTCAGCAAGAGTTCGGGCCGCGTGGATTGCTGCTCATCGCACCCACCCAGCGCTATGGCTTCACGACTCGGGGTCGGCAGGCCGGTCCTGGTGAGGAACGCGCCTACATCGAGAAAATCCTGCGCGAGCACTTCGCGGCGCTGGGCGATCTGCCGGGGCCGCTGAGCGAGGAGAACTTCCGTGTATACGGGGCCAGTACGACGCCCACTCTCGTGCTGGTGGACCGCCGCGGCATCGTGCGCCTGTATCATCCGGGCCAGATGAGCTACGAAGAGCTGGCGCCCAGGGTTGCGCACTTGATCGGCGGGTCGTGAGACCGCCTGACGTGCCGCTGACGTGAAGGGCGTCGCCTCCGCAGGGGCAGGGCCCACGAACGGAACGCACAGAAATCTCGCCACTGTGCCGGGGAGGGATTCTACAATCGCGTGTCGGCGTGCGCGGAACATCGCAGAAACGCGGGCAGCCCTCGGCTGCTGCGTCACGCTCAGGCTGGTAGAGAGCAGATGCGTTTCAGCAAGACCGTAGACTGAGCGATGGTCCGTCCTGGCCCTCGCGCGACAGCCGGCTTGCTATGGAAGGCGAGCGTCGGCTCTGTGGTTCCTCAATATGCAGCCCGAACGGGCGCTGCTACCCTGCGGTCTCCTCTTCTTCCTCGAGCAAAGACGCCGACTCGAGGTCCTCGGCTTCGAGGATCTGCTGGCAGTCCAGGCAGCGGAAGTAGTCCACCCCGCCGCGGCGCGCAATCACTTCCGTTCGGCGATGACGGCAAACAGGTTCCATAAAGACCGGGCTACCCTTATTCTAATCGGCCGGAGGGGGTTGTCAAGGCGGCTGTTGGAGGCGGTGCGATATCGGGGCGAAGAGCTCCAAACGGGCCGTGGTGGGGCATGCCGCAACTGGCTCCCTAACCGGCGAAGCCGACGCCGAAATCGGCGAGCCTAAAAGTCCAAAAGGCGAGCGCGCATCGTCGCGCTCGTCAGGGCATCCGCGGGGCCGCTCACCGCGGCCGCGGAGGGGCGGAGGCGAGGGCTTTAAAAGCAAACAGATTCGCGCATTTCTGTTTTGGCCATCGCGAACCCTCAGCCTCCCTTGCGACTCCAGGAGGGTCGAGGCGGAAGCGGTGTCGCGATCGGGTTTGTTGCGGCCTGCCCTGCGCCGCGGCATTCCAGGCGCCGGGTCGGGGTCACAGCCGGGCTGCAACCGAGGCGGGCGAGATCGCCCTTCTCCCGGAGGTCTGCACCCTGGAGCATGGGGGCTTCTCGCGCGAAACACGACCGTACATCACGCGTTGATTTCATCAGACAACTGACATATAATGCGGCCGTGCCTCAAACCCTCGCCCTGCTGCACACCAGCCAGGTCTTCCTCACCGTCGAGACCTCGATCCTGCAACTGATCGCTGAAATCTTGCCCCATGTGCGGGTCGTTCACATCCTCGACGATGCTCTGCTGGCCGACGTCATGCGCGAACGGCGGATCTCGCCGCAGGTCGTCCGCCGCGTCTGTCTGTACGTCCTGGCGGCTGAGGCCGCCGGCGCGGACGCCGTTCTCTCGCTGTGCTCTTCGCTGGGACCCGCGGTGGACGTGGCCCGCAAGCTGGTCCGCGTGCCGGTCATCAAGATTGACGACGCTCATACGGAAAAGGCGGTGCGCGAGGCGCGCCGCATCGGCGTTATGGCTACCGTAGAAACCACACTCGCGCCCACTGTGGCTCTGATCGAAGAGAAGGCTCGAGCTCTGGGAAAACAAGTCGAGATCCGTCAGTCGCTCTCGAGCGCGGGCTTCGAGGCTCTCATGCGCGGTGACAGGGAGCTTCATGACCGCATGGTGATGGAGGCGGCCCGCGCTCTGGCGCCGGAGGTTGACTTGATCCTCTTCGCCCAGGCTTCCATGACCCGATTGGCGCCGTCCGTCGAACGGGAAACGGGCCGCAAGGTGTTGACCAGCCCCCGTCCGGCCATCGAGCACACGCGTCGCGTCTTAGACGCGCTGGCAGCCGGACGGTCCCCCGAGGAGGTTTCGGCCGCATGACAGCCGCTCGCCGTCTTCTGTCGGAGGTCCTGGCGTCGCTTCCGCCCGAGTGGCCGGAGGATCTCTCGCCGGCGATTCGAGCGGAGTTCGCTGCTGCGGGACGCAAGCTGGTGGTCCTGGACGACGATCCCACAGGAACCCAAACCGTGCATGACATCCCTGTGCTGACGGTTTGGGATGTGCCCGCTCTGACCGACGAACTTCTGGACCCGGCGCCCGCCTGCTACATCCTGACCAACAGCCGGAGTCTGAAGGTCTCCGAGGCTTGCGCTCTGGTCAAAGACGTAATGCAGAATCTGCTCCGGGCCGCGGCCGCAACCGGCAAACCCATTCGCGTCTTCAGCCGCAGCGATTCGACCCTGCGCGGTCACTTTCCTGAAGAGACCGACGCCATTGCGGAAGGCCTCGGGACCACTGCGGATGCGCTCTTGCTGGTCCCTTGTTTTTTTGACGGGGGGCGCTATACGCTCGACGACGTGCATTACGTGCTGGAAGGTGACCAGCTCGTGCCCGCCGGGGAAACCGAGTTTGCGCGCGATCCCGCCTTCGGCTACAAAGCCTCCGATCTGCGCCAGTGGGTGGTGGAGAAAAGCCGCGGGCGGATTCCTGCCACCCAGGTGCGCTCCCTCGAGCTGGAGGCCATCCGGGGAGGCGGCCCGGACTACGTGTTCCAGGCACTGAGCGCCGGGCCCCGGCCCTCGGTCTGGATTGTGAACGCCGCTGCGGTCAGCGACCTCCAGGTGGTCGCGCTGGGAATGTTGCGTGCGGAGCGCTCCGGTTTGAGAATCCTGTGCCGGACGGCGGCTTCCTTCGTGCCCGTCTCTTGCGGGATGCCGCCTGCGCCGCTGCTCGAGCCGCACGATTTCCCTCCAGAGCTTGGGGCGGGGTTGGTGGTTGTGGGCTCCTTCGTTCCGCGCACCAGTCGTCAGCTCGCCGCGCTGCTCGAAGCCGGCGGGCTCCGCTCGATGGAGGTGAGCGTCGCGGAGTTGCTGGACGGCTCGCGACGCGACACTCTCATTCGACGAGCCGCGGCCTTTGCGACCGAAAGCCTGAAAGGCGGCTACGACACGGTCCTTTACACGACGCGAACGCTGGTCACAGGGTCCGATCGGGAGGACTCGATCGCGCTCCAAAGGAAAATTTCTCGTGGGCTGTGCTCGATCGTCAGGGCTCTCGAGACGCGCCCGCGGTTTCTGGTGGCCAAAGGCGGCATCACCGCCAGCGACCTGGCGACGGAAGCCCTCGGAGTGAAACGCGCACTGGTGTTGGGTCAGATCTATCCCGGCGTGCCGGTCTGGAAGCTGGGGCCGGAGTCCCGATACCCGGGCATTCCCTACGTGGTTTTCCCGGGCAATGTGGGAGGGGACAGCACTCTGCTGGAAACGGTGGAGAAGCTGAAGCGGGCGGTGCGCGCTGATCGGGCGGGTGCAGAACGGTGTGGGCCTGTCGGCCCGCGTTGTGCGAAAGACCGCTAGGGCTACGGCGGCGCTGTCCGGGTACCCTTGCGACCTACCCCACTTTTCGCGATGCACTTCCCCGAGAGATGGCCGGGAGGGAGATCGTTTACGGCTTCGTCAGGAGCCTTGTTCTCGCGCTGTCGAGAATGGAGACGAGGTGTGGGGCCCCGAGACGCACCGGAGGGCCGGCGCAAATCAGGTCGGCTTTCGCCGAGGAGGAGCCGCACCTGTTTCGAGTTCGCGGGCCGACGCTCGAGAGATGCGATGCAGCTCCGGTTCGTGATTTGGAAAGTGCTGGTTGTACGCGGGAGGGTGGGTGTAGCCTTGGGTGGCGGCAGATCGCCGTTAAAGGACGACGAAGACCATGCCACGCGCTCGCTTCGCCCCTAACCCGCCACGCCGAAAAACTTTCCGCGAGCCTCACAGCTCCGCCTCCACGCTGCGAAGATACTGATAGGCTGATCGAGCCACCGTTTCGCCGTCGGGCGCAAAGTCGAACACCTCGACGGAGATCCAGCCGCGGTAGCCGTGCCGGCGCAACGCCCTGAGCAGGCGATCGAACGGATAATCCCCGGCGCCGGGCGGACGCCCGTCCATCTCGTTCAGATGCACGTGCCGAATGTGCGGCAGATATCTGCGAACCAATTGCTCCGGCGCGTCCTTTTCTGCCGCGGTATTGTGCGTGTCGAGAATCGTGGCCAGCGCCGGGCTGCCGACGTCGCGGATCACTGCCACGGCCTCCTCCAGCGTGTTGACGACGTTGCACAGGTGCGGGGCCAGCGGCTCCAGCAGAATCCAAACGCCGGCCTTTTCGGCCTGCGGCGCAAGGCCTGCCAGACCCTCGCGCAGCCGCGCCACAGCATCGGCCACCGTAACGCCGTGCTCGGCGGCGCGCTGCTTTCCGGATCCGAGCACCATGAGGGAACCCGGCCCCAGGTCGGCCGCCAATTCGATCAGTCGTCCAAGATACTCCCAACTCTTTCTCCGGCGCACGGCTTCGGCCGTGGTCAAGTGCAGGCCCGGCGGCGCTTTCAGCAGAGAGTGCAGGCCGACGAACGCCAAACCCTGCCGTCGGATCGCCTCCCGGATGCGGCCTCTGGCGGCGGCGCTCAAGGACGCCGGGTCCGGATCCAAATGCGCGGGCTCGATTTCGATGCCCTGGTAACCGCAAGCGCGGGCCGCTTTGCAGGCTGCGAAGAAATCCATGCCCGCAAAGGTCCCGCTACAGATGGCCAGCGGGAACGGCTGCGCGCGAGCCGACGCTGCAGCTCCAACCAGCAGGTCGCGGCGAGAAATCTTCATAGCCGGATGCCGAAAAGCGCCTCGGCGTTGGTCCGATAAATCTTGCTGAGCTCGGCGCGCGGGAAGTTTTGCCCTTCCAGTTGGGCGATGATCAGTTGTGGGTCCACCCAGGGATGGTCGCTGCCGAAGAGCAACTTATCCGGACCCGCGAAGTCCCGCGCGTAGCGAATCGCCAGGCCGATCGGGGTGACGGTGTCCAGCCATACACGGCGCAAAGTCTCGCTGGGGGGCCGCCGGATTCGCTCCGCGCCTCGTTTGAGGACCATGGTCTGGTGGTCCACCCGGCCGATCAGGTACGGCAATGCGCCGCCCACATGCGGGCAAACCAATTTCAAATCCGGATGTTTTTCCAGCGTGCCGGATAAGATCAGGCGGCAGAGGGCAATCGTGGTGTCGAACATCAAACCCAACCCGGCCGCCATTTCATATCCTTTGGTCGCTTCATAAGTGACGGGGCAGGCAGGGTGTAGAAGTAGGGGCACGCCCCGCCGCGCCGCCTCGGCGAACAGCGGCTGAAAGGGCTCCTCGTCCGGAAAACGCCCGTCCAGGTTCGAGTACAGCAGCACGCCTTTCATCCCCAGCCGCGTCACGGCCCGATCGAACTCCTTCAGCATCGCGTCTTCGGAATCGAAGGGCAAGACGGCCAGTCCCAAGAAGCGATTCGGATGGCGGCGCACCACGTCCGCGATGAAATCGTTCAAGAGCCTCGCCATGGCGGGCGAATCCCGGCCGAACAGTTCCGGCCCCGGATCGTTGACGCTAAGCGCCGCCATGCGAATGCCCGCGGCGTCCATATCCGCGAGTTTGGCGGCCACGTCGGTGTGCTTGGGCAGAATGCGTCGCCGCCACTGGCGGACGATTACGTAACGCTCGGAGCCTTCCCGAACCACGTACGGCGATTCGCGCCGTCGTGAGAGCAGCTCGAGAAACTCCTCGCAGAAGAGGTGACTCTGGCAGTCAATCTTGGGAGTCGTAGAAGCATTGGGGAAAGCGGCCAGGCCGGCGGCCGCTCTGGCCCACTCCCGCCGCGTGCTCAGCCTTGACGCTCGGCCATGCCGCTGCATTCCAGCAAGACCTCCTGCACCAGTAAGTCCTCTTCCAGTGTTACACGCAAGGTCTGCTCGCGCCGCACGGCCGCCGCCAGCTCGGCGAAATCCTCGACGTAGCGACGGTATTCGGGCAAGGAAACTTGTTGCAACCCGCTGCGGTACGGCCCGGCGGGTTTGGCCAGATTGAGACTCAGCGCGGGCGGCTCGATCGGGTTCACGATGGCGCTGCCGTTGGAGCCGTAGATTTCCAGGGCGCGGTAGCGAGAGGCGTCGTGTTGCAAGGTGGTCGCCTGAACGATGCCGATCGCTCGGTCCCACTCCAGCAGCGCAACCGTGTTGTCGCGCAGGCGATCCTGGTAAGGTCCGTCCGTGCGCAGGATGGATCTGACCTTGCGCGGGCGGCCCATCAGCCGCACGATGGGATCAATCAGGTGACAGCCGAGTTCGAACATCACACCGCCGGCAAACTCACCCCACTCGGGCCGGCGCGCCGGGGCCAGCAGGTTGCCGATGTTCGCCTTCACCAGATAAATGGGGCCCAGCCACCCCTGGCGCGCCGCCTCCAGGGCCTTGACGATGCCGGGATGGTAGCGCCACATGTAGCCGAGCTGAAGCAACAAGCGGCGAGACCTCGCCAGCTCGACGATTTCGGCAAAGGCCCGCAAGGTATCGGCGGGCGGTTTCTCCAGATGCAGGTGTTTGCCGGCCAGCAGGACGTCTCGCCCGTCGCGTGCATGATCCCGCACGGCGGATTCGACGGCCACCACGCGGATCTGGGGATGAGCCAGCAACTGCTGACGCGAAAGCAGCGCGATGCCCCGCTTGCGGAGGGACTCGGCGATGCGCGGATCGCTTTCGCAAACGCCCACCAGACGCCAGTCTTTGGATCCCAGCAACACCTCCAGCTTTCCCTCGGCGTGGGAGTGGACGGCCCCCAACATGCCGATCCCGATGGGTGCTCGCGCCGCCAGCGCGCCGACAGGGGTTAGAAGAAAACTTCGTCGAGCGATGCTCACGGAATTCTACCTCGAAGTTGTGTGCCCCAAGATGCCGATTTTCGCGGCAACCAGGGTCTTGCGGGAGCCGGCGAGAGTTTGAGGAATGTGCTCTGGTGTGCTTCGCCTGCCGCTCACCGGCTCCCCGTCATGAGTTGCAGTTCGAGGAGGTTGTGGCGGACGTGCCCAGAGCGCACTTGCCGGCGCTCAGTGGCGACTGTTTGGGCCCCGATGAGGCGCAGAAACCGAGGGCAAGCCTGTGCCGCGACAATTGCATTCGTATTCGCCTCCCGCACACGGGGCACGTCGCCTGCCCCGGGCAGTCCGTCCTATTCTCCAGAGTTACTGACTGCGAACGACGTCGCCCACTTTGGGCGCTTGAGCTCCGGTTACGGTGCCGACCGCGGACAGCTCATCCACCTCGGTGATGAGGACTTCGCCGATCGTGTCCTCGATCGTGCGAATCACGCGGCCGGTGGCCGGATCGCGCACCTCGCGGATCGGACGGCGAAGCTGGAGCCGATCGCCCACCTTGACGCCCGCGCGGCTGCCGACGTTCAGAATCACGGTATTGCCGCTGACATCGGCCACCAGGCCCTGAACCCGGACGGTGCGCGTCGGCAGGCTCGCAGCCCCTGCCTCCAGCTCCTGGCCCAGTTGCCCGACCGCCTTGTGAACGGCCTCGCCGATCAGGGTCGCGGCGAAGTTCTTGCTGGTCATGTCGTAGGCGCCGGCCCCGGCCCCGCCGGAGCTGCCGCCCGCGCCCAGCAGCGAAGTACCCGAACGCGTAGATTCGCCCCTGCCGTGCCCTACGGCTAGAATCTCCGCCGTGTCGGTAGAGATGATGCGAGCGGTGACCTCGACAACCGCCTTGGCCTCCCGGCGTTGCACGTTTCCGATGCCCCACTTCCCGGTGATCCTGCCGAGACCGCCGAGCGTCGTCGCCTTGTCATCCCGGCCGAATTGGGTGATGCTGCCCATGATGATGGCGTCCACGCCCAGGATGCGGCCGATCTTCGCAGCGGTGTTGGGATCGGCTCGATCGCTGTTGGAAAAGTTTTGTTCGGCCAGCACCTTGTCAATGGCCCGGCGCTCGACGACCGAGTAGGTTCCGCCCTGGACCAGTTTTTCGATCAACAGATCGGCGATGCCCCGCCCGATGTCGCGATCCGTTCCCCAAATGGCGGCCACGTGGCTGCGGACTGTGGCGTAATCGAAATCCAGAACCGCGACCCGCTTCTTTGGGGTTTGCTGTGCAGCAAAGGCGGCGCCCGTCAGGGCGCTGACGAGCACGAGAGTATGCCACTTGCTCATATCACAATCCTCCCGGCTAAGGCTGTCGCTTCATCTAGTCTATCCTCGAAACCCAGGCTGTCAACAGGGACCATTCTTGCACTGCGAAGCCGTGGGCCGGAGGCTTGCTGACGACCGCGGTCGGCTGCCCGCTTCTAAGCTTGATCCGCCGCATCTGAGGCGGACCGGGGCGCTGCCGGCGCTCGCTCTCGGGCCTTCCAGCGTTGCAGGATCCCCAGCCGCAAAAACTCCGTAGCGGCGCGCGCCGTGATGTCGCTCTGCATGCGCGGCTCGTAGCGATGGTCGAAGACGTAGGCTTTAATGCGCAGCCGTAAGTAGGCCGTGCGCTGGAAGCCGACCTCCACCAGGGTGACCACCGGCTTGCGACTCAACAAGAACGGGGAGCAGTAAGCCGCCTCGCGCCCCACGCGCAAGGCCAGTTCCGGATCCGTGTCGGGCGGCAGGTAGAGGTCGGTCACCACCTGGCAGTCGGGTACGCCACTATTTGCGTTAAAGATCTGAGTATTGAGGATGTTGGCGTTCGGGATCGTGACGCGCGTATCATCCGGCGTGGTCAGCTTGGTGCTGCGGAGGCCGATATGATCAATCTCCCCGTAGGCGTCGCCGATCCGCACGCGATCGCCGATCTGATAAGGCCGGTCGGCGAGAATCACCAGGCCTCCGATGATGTTCTTGACCAGATCCTGAGCGCCCAAGCCCAGCGCGATTCCGAACGAAGCGACCCCCGCCAGGAAAGTCTCTCGCGTGGGGGCCAGCAAGCTGATGCAGCTCAGGACCGCAGCCAGCCAGATGCCGATCCGCGCCACCGGTTCCAGCCACATGAACAGGAAACGCGATCGCGGCGCTCTCCGGCTGAGCGCGTTGAGCAAGCGAGACAGCCAACGGATCAGCAGCCAGGCGGCAGCCACCACCAGAATTGCGGTGGCGGCCCTGCTGAGGGTGAATTGCGTCAGCGCTTCTGTGGGCACGACAGACGACTCCTCAGATCAAGTTGTGGCGGTGCAACAACTGACGGACCAGACGGCCGGCTTCAGGCCGAATCCTGAGACCCGGCGCTTCCGGCTCCGGTTCCAGATAACCCTTAGCTTGGAGCTGCTCTAAGAGGATGCGGCTGGCGGTGGGGTTCCAGGAAAATACCTGTGCATGTTCCTCACTCGTCAGACTGCCGTGATGAAGAATGGCCTGCAAACACAGCAGCTCTTCCAAGGAGGCTTCGCGGTACAGAGGCTCGAGGGGGGCCTCGACCGGGAACCTCAAGTGAAGAACGCCGGCTTCGACCCGCTCGGTCAGGTTCATCCACAGCTCAAAAGCAGCCCGGAAGACGCCCTCGGACTGGCGAAACAGGGCCTCGAAGAAACGTTCTTCTCGGCTTTTTTCCAACCCCAGGACTCGACGCAACCGATGCCCGGCGCGATCTCCGGCCGGCGGAGGCGCAAAGTGCAGGCGCAGCCCGGAAAGATTGTGCCGCAGCAGAACGGCGGCCTTGAGCTGATCGGGCGCCACCGAGACCGCATCCAGCTTGTGGGAGAAGTGGTTCTGAAAGCCTACGGCCGCATCCAGGTAGCGCCAGGAGTGGTAGTTGATGCTTACGATCCACAAGACCGAGCGCGCGGTGGCGGAAATCAGGGAGAGCAGATCGCGCAGGGCCTCGAATCCTCCGATGCGCCGCAGGAAGGCTCGCTCGACCTCCTCCAGGATCACCACTCGGGGCTGGACGTTCAGGAACTCCGCCAGGCGGTCCGGCGGGGCGCCCAGCAGATGCCCGAGAAAGGACCGCATCTGTTCGGCCGTAGTAAGCCGCTCGCGGAACTCTCCGCGCACCACAGTGTCGTCGGCAAACCATGCGGCCACCGCGCAGTTCAACAGGCTCGTCTTGCCGCTGCCCCGTTCACCGACCACGACCACGGCGGGCGCTCGGCCCTCTCGCCAGGCCTGGCGGACTTCTCCCAGGGCGCGCATCTCGACCTCGCGTCCGACCAGAAAGCGCGGGTCTTCGACGGGGGCTAACCGAAAGAGCCGGCGATAGAGCAACGGGAGGTCGTGCGCACCCCACTCCAGAGGCAAATACCGGCTGACCTCCCCCCTTTGCGTCACGGCTTGACGAGCTGCCGGAGGCGGCGGTTCCAGTCCTATCGCAATCAGCACCCTGGCGCGCCAATCCACGGCCTGCCGATACAGCGCGGCCACTGCCTTGCGCAGCCGCTCCTCCAAGCTCCGCGCCACTTCGGCAAGACCTTCGCTGAGACGCCGGCGCGCCAGGTATCCCCACAGACCCAGCCGGCCTTTTTCCAGTGCGACGGCGCCGTCGAACAGGGTTTGAGCCAAGCCTCTCAGCAGCCTGCAATCCAGCTCCGGCTTCGGGTCCCGCGTCTCGGCCTGCTGGTGTAGAATCAGGGACCGGGCGTTGGATAAGGCTTCCTCGAGCATCTGCCGTCCCTGGACCTCGCCGCTGCGGGCCAGCTCTCGGCCGAAGTCCACGACCTGGCGAGCGCGCTCGAGCTCTCGGACCAAGGCCCGATGGCTCTGTTCAATCTCCTGAAAGGCTTGCTGAAACCACGGCCGTGTGGAAGCCAGAGCGTGGAGGAAGGCCTGGCGGACGGCAAGCTGACGCGGCCGCCGGCGCCGTCTGGGCAACGTTTGCCGCGGCTCCAACCACTCGATGGTCTCCGGCAGGCGCTCGTTGAAAAGGTCCTCCAAAAGTTGAGCCCATCGCGCGGTGCGTGTTTCGGCGGAAGCCACGTAGGCGCGGGGTTGGGGGAACTCGCGGTCTTCGGGCAGCGCGGCAGCTTGCTCCAGCCAGCGGATCACTTCGCTGGTCTCCTCCAACAGATCCAGATGCTCGCGTTCGACCCACTCCAGAGCCTCACCGGCGAGCGCAGCACTTTGTCGCCACGTCTCGACGAGGCGTCTTTCGAGGTCCCAGAAGATGCGCACCGCCCGCAGTTGCCGGCTCCAAAAGCCGAAGTTCTTCTGCCAGCGGTCGGCCAGCACGGCGACCCGCTTGGGCGAAGGCCGTCCGGGCGAGCGCGCCAGCCTGGCCATCAAGCGCTGGTCGAAGCGCTCCAGCCAGAGCGAATAGCGCTGTGTGATGGTCTGGCCGGCGGCCTGCCGCCGCTCGCGTTGGCGCCGCCACTCCTGACGCGCCCGGTCCAATCCGGCAGCCTCGCTGGGGAGGCCGATCCAAGCGCGCAGCATCTGATCGCGGAGGAGCTGCCAGGGGGTCAACAGCGCGGCGATGCTTTGCGCGCACCAAAGCAGCGCCTCGCCGTCAAGCCCCGCACGCGCCAGGGTTTCCTCGAGCAGGTGGCGGCGCAAGACGTCGCGCACGGGATATTGTTTGCCGCGCCTTCGGACTGCTCCATACGGCCTGCGCCACAGGAGGACGCCGCGCGTGCCCCCGGGCGGCTCCAGCCCGCTGAGGTCCGCTACTTCCGGCAGCGCTAGACAGACGGCGTCAATCCCCTCGCGCGCCGCCTGGAGAGCCTCCAGAAGACGTTCGCCCGGACGTAAGCGCTCCAGCGATTGCAGAACTTCCGACAGCATGGGAGCGGCGCCGTGCTCCAAAACCTGCCCGAGCGCAGAAAGGGACGGCTCGCCGGGTTCGAGCGAGAAGGCGTTCCACAGCTCCCAGAGCCGATCTTCCAGCGCCTGCAATCCCGATCGCACCGCCGCCCACTCGGCGGCCAGGCGCGCGTTCCGCTGACGCAGGCTCTCTCGCGCCTGCCCGAGCGCTTCCACTGCCTGTTGCGCCATAGCGGCTTCTCTTAGCATGCCATCGCCGAAGCAAAACGGAAAGGACGAACTTTGTCAGCGCGCCGTCCGGGAGCGCCGGCCGGTCCGCGAGGCGCCGCGACCGGGTGGCTCGTGCTGAGGCGCAATCTGTGGTTGACGCGGCTTCTGACAACTCCCTACAATGAAGGGAGCAAGGAGGCCCTATGCTGCGCTCCATTGGGTTGCCCGAGCTGCTCGTGATCTTGGGCGTCGCCGTGCTGCTGTTCGGCGGCAAGAAGATTCCCGAGGTGGCCAAAGGCTTGGGCGAAGGCATTCGCAATTTCAAGACCGCCCTCAAGGGCGAAGAGAAGCCCGAAGAAAAGAAGCAGGCGTAGGCTTCCCCGCCGGCCCGCAAGTTGGGCTGAACCGGATTCGGCTTCCCCGTGCATGGCCCGCACTCAGGCGCGAGTTCTCGCCGGCGGACCACGATGGCATCAGAAAGAAAACCCCGCGCCTCGCGGCGCGGGGTTTTTCTATCGGCACCGTTCCGGCCCGGATCTATTTCTTCTTGGGCGGAACGATGGCGTCTTTGACGGCCTTGGCCACGCGGAACTTGACCACCTTCTTGGCCGGGATCTTGATGGCTTCGCCGGTGGCCGGGTTGCGCCCGATACGGGCCTTGCGCTCGGCCCGCACCAGCTTGCCGATGCCCGGCATCACGAACATGCCGGTCTTCTTGGTTTCGCGCACCGCGATTTCCGCGTAAGTCTCCAGAAACTGCTTGGCCACCTTGTTCGGGACGTCACAGGTGGTGGCGATCTCGCGAATTAGTTGCGTTTGCGTCATCCGTTTGGCTGCTGCCATAATCCTCCTTCTCGATTCTCCCAATTGAACTCGTCCGGTGGCGGCTGCGGGGAAGCGCGCGCACCGGAGTACAACACCAAATCGCTTCAATGATAAAGAAAGCTCGCCGGGAAGTAAAGAGGAAAATGCACTGAAACCGCGATTTTTCGGGCCTGCGGCGCACCAGGATCTCCGGCAAGCCCGTAAAACGGGCTTGCGGAGGAGGCCTCTACGCCCGTCGGGCCGCCAGCAGCTCACCCGGCCGCGGCAGCGCCCACGGTCGGGGTGGTGCGCCGGTCGCCGGTTGCCGGTAGGTTTAGCAGAGCGCGCAGCTCGGAATGCAGCCGCGCGCGGATCTCCTGGTGGTCCCGGAGGAACTGACGAGCATTCTCGCGGCCCTGGCCGATGCGTTCCCCGCGGTAGCTCAGCCAGGAGCCGCTCTTCTCGATGAGATTGCGGGCCAGCCCTAGATCCACCAGATCTGCTTCGACGGAGATTCCCTCACCATGGAGAAGGTCGAATTCCGCTTCGCGGAATGGGGCCGCCACTTTGTTCTTGACGATCCGCACACGGGTGCGGCTCCCGATCACAGTGTCGCCGTCCTTGATCGCCGCGGTGCGTCTGACGTCCATGCGCACGGAGGCGTAGAACTTCAGCGCACGCCCGCCGGTGGTGGTCTCGGGACTCCCGAACATGACGCCGATTTTTTCTCGGATCTGATTGATGAAGATCAAACACGTGTTGGTGCGCGCCACCGAGCCCGCCAGCTTGCGCAAGGCCTGCGACATCAACCGCGCTTGAAGGCCCACGAAGCTGTCGCCCATTTCACCCTCCAGCTCGGCCTTGGGCACCAGGGCCGCCACAGAGTCCACGACAATCACGTCCATCACCGCGGAGGCCACCAGTGCTGCGGCGATCTCCAGGGCCTGCTCACCCCAGTCCGGTTGGGCGACCCAGAGATTGTCTGTGTCTACGCCCAACCCTCTGGCGTAAGTGGGATCCAGGGCATGTTCGGCGTCAATGAAAGCCGCCAGGCCTCCCTCCCGCTGCGCCTGGGCGATGACCTGAAGGGCAAGGGTCGTCTTGCCGGAAGCTTCCGGACCGAAAATTTCCACGATGCGCCCGCGCGGCAGGCCGCCGACCCCCAGAGCAGCATCCAGGGACAGCGAACCTGTCGGGATGACCGAGACCGGAACGATCGCCTCGGGCGAGCCGAGCCGAACCAGGGCGCCCTTGCCGAACTGTCTTTCCAGTTGACTGAGCGTGGCTTCCACAGCGCGCCGGCGCTCATCGGACGGAGCGAGCACTCTGGCCATGGAATTGTCCCTCCGCGACACCTAAACTGGTGGCGGGGACAGAGACTTTGTCTCACAGAACGGCGAGAACCAAGCCCGGTTTAGCGGCTGCGTGCGGCGGTCGCCGGCGTGCTTTTTGCTGCCGGCTCGGGCGCGGGGGAGGGGCTCTCGGAGCCCTGCGGGGGGCGCGCCAAGCCGAGCACGCTCCGCAGCTCGGCCTCCAAGCGGTCCGCGATGTCTGGATTCTCGCGCAGGAACTGGCGGGCGTTTTCACGGCCCTGGCCGATGCGCTCGCCATGGAAGCTGTACCAGGAGCCGCTCTTCTCCACCAGATTGTGCGCCACCCCGAGGTCAATCAGGTCACCCTCGCGCGAGATCCCTTGCCCATAAAGGATGTCGAACTCCGCCTCGCGGAAGGGCGCCGCCAGCTTGTTCTTCACGATTTTGATCTTCGTGCGGCTGCCCACCACGGTTTCGCCTTCCTTGATGGCCGAAACGCGACGGATGTCGGCCCGCACGCTGGCGTAAAACTTCAGGGCGCGGCCTCCGGTGGTGGTCTCCGGGTTGCCGAACATGACACCGATCTTCTCGCGGATCTGGTTGATGAAGATCAGGCAGGTATTGGACTTGGAAACGATGCCGGTAAGCTTGCGCAGGGCCTGCGACATCAGGCGGGCCTGGACTCCGACGTAGGCCTCCCCCATCTCGCCGTCCAGCTCTGCTTTGGGCACCAGAGCCGCCACCGAATCCACCACCAGCACGTCAATCGAGCCCGAGCTAATCAGGGCGCTGGTGATCTCCAGGGCTTGCTCGGCGTAATCGGGCTGCGAGACCAGCAGATTGTCTACGTCCACGCCGAGCTGCCGGGCGTAAATCGGATCCAGAGCGTGCTCCACGTCAATGAACGCCGCCATGCCGCCGGCCTTCTGAGCGTTGGCCACCACGTGGAGCGCGATGGTGGTCTTGCCCGAAGCCTCCGGGCCGAAGATCTCGCTGATGCGCCCGCGTGGAAAGCCTCCGATGCCGAGCGCGGCGTCCAGCGAGATCGAGCCGCTGGGGATGACCGATACCGGCACGATGGCTTCGCGCGACCCCAGCCGGAGGATCGAGCCTTTGCCGAACTGCTTCTCGATCTGGCTCAGGGTCAGATTCAAAGCCCGCGCACGTTCCTTTTCGTCCATGGGATCGCCTTTCCCGCGCCTCCCGGCGCCCGCGGGAGACGGTATGTCCGATTATACCGGCTTGCGGCGCATCGCGGCAGCCCGGCTACAACCGCGGGGCGTAGTAACCCTTGCGGGCGCGCACCACCAGATCGCGCCGATTCTTCACACGGACGTCCACCGGCTGATACTGGCCGTCGGTGCGCAGCGGCTCGGGGCGATAGAAGATGTTGTACTGGTGCCGCATCTCGTTGGCAATGTTCTCGAAGGACTGAGCCAGATCCTCCACTCTGAAGGGAAACAGCGACAGGCCGCCGGTTTCCGAAGAAAGATATTTCAGCACCTTATCGCCATCGGTGTCCACACGCGAAATGTTGGTGGAAATCGTGTAGATCACGACATCCGCCTTCTGAGCCATTTCCAGGGCCTGATCGCGCGTCACCCGGCTCTGGTTATCCTCGCCGTCGCTCAGGATCACCATCGCCCGGCGGAATTTGTGCCGGGGCTGCTCCTGCATGAGCTTGTCCCGGCAAGCGAAGTAAATGGCCTCATAAAGGGACGTGCCGCCCCCGGGACGTAGCTCGCGGATTGCGGACGCCAGTTTCTCGATGTCTTCGGTCAGGTCGGCGACCAACTCCACGCTGGTGTCGAAGCTGACCACCATCGCCTTGTCGTAGCGCGGGCGCACGACAGCGTTCAGGAACTCGATGGCTGCTTCCTGAATGAAACGGAAGCGGGGCCGCACGCTGTTGCTGGTGTCCAGCAGCAGCGCAATGCGCAGCGGCAGATCGCTTTCGGCGGTGAATTCGAGGATCTTTTGAGGTCTCTTGTTCTCAATCACCTCGAAATCGTCACGCGTCAGGTTCGTGACGAAGCGGCCCTTGCGGTCCGTCACAGTGAACAGGATGTTGACGCGCGTGACGTCGAGGATGATGCGGGTCTGCTCATCATCCAACTGAACCGGCTGGGAAGCGGGCTTGGAACGCTCGGCCCGAGCGCCGGGCTGTTGCGCGGTCAGGGCGAGCACACTCAGCGCCAGCAGCCAGGCAAGCCGCAATTTCATGTCTCGTCCCCCTCTCAATTATATAAAAGAGCGACCTTTACCCAGTTCGTCGGCTGAGTTGAGGCGCGGGAGTTCGCGACGCGGCCTCCGGGGTTTAAGCGGTTCAGCGGAGCTGTTCTTCCGATGGCGGTGCAAGTGCCCCCATCGAGCGAAGCCACTCCTCGGCGAGGGAAGCGCCGAGTCTTCAGCGGGCAGGGTGCGCCGGGCAATCGAGTTGATTTTGGGGTGTCCGCCTGCTGGCTGTGGAGGAAAGCGGGGGAGTGCAAGCAGGTAAATTCCTTAATTAAACTCAACAATGCATCTTGACAATTGGCAGGCAAAAGATTAAACTAAGTTCATATCGGCCGGCCGGAATCCGCCTTTACCTTCCGGGCCACGCCGACCATTCCAGACCAGGAGGACACGATGCAAGCAGAGGCGGGGACCGGCCCCAAGCCGGAATTCGCCAGGATCCTGGAGCGATACTGCCTGACCGAGGCTGACGTCGAGCGCGAGGATTTGATTGTCCCGTGCCGCGCTATCACGGTGCTGTCGGCATCTCCTCGGCATGCCAGTTATCGCCGTCCGAAGATCCTTCAAACCGGCGACCTCGAGCAGTTGAAGCAGTGGATCGGCGTCCCGGACGCCGCCGTGAAAGGCCGCTGCCTGGTTGACCGCGAGCAAAGAGCGGACCTTGCAGCGCTTCGGAAAGAACTCAGGGCCGTGGGCAAAGAGACCGCGGCCGGCGTGCGACCTGCGCGCACTGTGCGCCTGGACGCCCTGCGCGCTTACGCGCGCTCGTATCTGTTCGGAGACTCGAGCATGGTCGCCGAGGCCAAGCCGCACTTAGAAGCCTTTTTCGATCGCTTCTCCATCGCTCTGTGGCCTTTTCAAAAGATCAAGGTCAGCGCGGGGTCCGTGTTGGCCTTCGGTCCCGGAGCCAACGTACTGCTGGCCGGCGAGGTGGAGATCGAAGAGGGCGGGCAAATCGTCAGCTTGGGCTCACTGACGGTCCGCATCGCAGGCGCGTTGCGCAAGACCAAGCCGAGCATGGTGCTGACGCCGCTCAATGTGGCGCACGTACTGGCGTTGCTGCGCACCTGAAAGCTCACGTGAAGGAGGGATAAGACATGGCTGACTTCAACATGATTTCTGCTAGCGGCCCGAAGGGGCCCGACGGACCTGCGGGAGGACCGGGAGGCGCCGGCGCGCAGGGCGTGAACGCCGAATGTCACTGGGACGGTGATGACCCCGCAACCGGCGGAGGACCGGGCTTTGCGGGCGGCGCCGGATCCAATGGCGGCAACGGCGGAGATGCGCCTCCCCCGGCGGATTTGGTCATTCGGCTTCACGACCTGATCGGCACCATACGGGCCAGAAATCTCGGAGGCAAGGGTGGAGATGGAGGCCGCGGCGGGGATGGAGGCGCGGGCGGTCCCGGAGGCGACGGCGGTAACGGCAGCGGCTGTGAGCCATCCGAGAACGGAGGCCGTGGCGGCGACGGCGGCCGCGCCGGCAACGGGGGCAACGGCGGACGGGGCGCCGATGGTGGCGACATCTACCTGCTTTACTCCGGATCCATCGCCAACGGCGAGTTCGAGGGCGAGTCAGAGCTCGGGCAGGGAGGCGCTCCCGGTGCGCCGGGCAACCCCGGGATCGGCGGCTTGGGGGGACGCCGGGGTGGTGACGGTCCCCGCGCCGCGCAAGGCAACCCAGGGGCTCCGGGCGTCCCGGGAAGTCCGGGAGCCCCTGGGCGTCCCGGCGAAGTGCTGGTGCAACCAGATCCCAGTCCGTGAACGCGCCTGTAGGGTGGTGGCCCGGGTTCCTGGAAACAGCGGGCGCCCTGGCGGGCTGCTCGCCGCGGGCCGTGCGAGATTTGTTGGAAGCGGCGGACGTCTACCTGGGGGATGACGTCGGCTGCGCGTCTTCGCTCAATAATGACGGCACGCCCCTCGAGATCGCCATAGCTCTGCGGCGAGCAGGCTCGAGCGTCCGGCTGCTGATGGATCCGGCTCACGAAGACGCGGATCCGGTGCGGCGCTGCAGGCGAGCGCTAGCCGCCTGCGAGCGCTTTCTCGAGCCATTCGCAGACGGGGTGTTTGTCGCGCGATTCTGGCGCGCCCTGTGCGATGCGCTGCCGGATCGCGCCTCGCTCGTGCGCTGGCTTCCGACGGGCGCTATGTGGCTCGCGGCCGATCTTCAGCGCCGCGGTCTGGCGGCTTACGTTTCCGCGCGCTGGGCGGATCCGGCGGAGCGCTGGCCGCGTGTCCTGGGGTGGCTGGAGCAACTGTCGTCGCCGGCCGCCGCGGCGCTGCGGGCCGCTGCTGACATTAGCGACGTTGCGAGCGTCGGTCTGGAGGGGGCAGCGGCTGGAGATCTCAGGGCGAAGGTGTATTTCCGCTTCCGCAAGCCCATGCCGATCAGCGCGCTGGGGTTGCCGGCGCTGGCGTCGCCGGGGGTGGAACATTTTCTGTCCAGGATGATTCAGCGCGGCCGGTTGCATCCTCGCGGCTTGGTCCTGTCAGTCTTCGGAGCCTTCGATCCCGCCGAGCCGGTTCGCGTCAAAGTGGATCTGTGCGCCCACTGCTTACGGCGCGAGCCGGCCGAATGGGCCGCCTTGCTCGAGGAGCTGGCCTCGGAATTTCGCCTCCCGGGGCCGGCGCTATCGGACACGCTCCGGTCCGGCCGAGCCGAGCTAGCCTTCGTCGGATTCGGTCTTTCCGGGGTGGGCGAGCCGCAACTGAACTCTTATTTGAAAGCGCCGACGGGGCTTCGGGATGTGGCCGAGCGCTGAGGCCACGCTGTTGTTTCGCGGCGCCTGCCGCCGATGCCGGTTCCTCGCCCGTTTGAGCGTCCTGGCGGCTTGCGGCATGCTGCGTGCGGTTCCGCTCGATAGCGCAGCGGCTCAGAGGCTCTACGAACGCCATCCCCAAACCCGCGGCAAGCTGGCTCTCATCGAGGGAGATCGGTACTTCTGCGGCCCGGCTGTGGTCCCGGCAGGATTGCTGGTGGCGGCGCGGGGGCTAGCGCGACGTCTCGGAGGCCTGATCGCGGTCCGCCAGACCGGATCCCGCCGCATAGGCTGAGCTGTGTTTGCCGCGCGCGATGAGATGAACCATAAAGGCGCCGTCGTGTTCGGCTTCGACGCACTCGAAGGCGGCGGCCAGCGGCTTGGTAAAAAACTCCAGCGGCGGGCTTGTCATGAGGTGCTCGCCGCCCGAGTCGCGGTAGCCCCAGCGCACGAAATCCGGCGTGCGTGCGAAAACTTGAAAGCCTGTGGCGCGGGCATAGCGCGAGACGTTGAAGGAGGCCACGTCGTCGGCAAGCAGGATCTCCAGGTAACAGGATCCGCCGGGGCGCACCCAGGCGATAACATTGTCGAGAAACTGCGCGATCCGCACGAAATCATCCAGGTAACAGTAACCCGCCCAGAAGTTAGTAACTAAGTCGAAGCTTTCGGGTGCGAACACGCTCTGCGCCATGTCGGCGCAAACAAAGTCAGCCTGCGGGTTGGCGAGGCGCGCCTGGCGCAACTGCGCCGTGCTGAGATCCAGGCCCACCTGACGAATTCCGGAGGGGAATTCCGTGAAGTGCCAGGCGGGCCCGCAAGCCGCGTCGAGCCAGCGCCGTCCGGGTTGTCCGGCGCCCTGCGCCGCCAGGATGCGCCTCAGGTTGGCGAGGTTGCGCTCGTGCTTGGCTCGCCAGGGGGCGATGTAGAGCCGGGCGTATTGACTCGCGTACTCTTCGTCGTAGATCACCGGACGCGCTGCGCCTGGCTGTCGCAGCCCTCAGTAATTCACAATGGCGGCGAACGAGGCGGGATCGAGGCTGGCGCCGCCCACCAGCACGCCGTCAATCTCTTCCTGTGCCATGAGGCCCTGAATGTTTTCGGGCTTGACGCTGCCGCCGTAGAGGATGCGCAACTGCGCGGCAATCGTTTCGCCGTATTGCTCGCGGACCCGCTCTCGCAGGAACCGGTGTGCCTCGGCGGCGGTTTCCGGGGTGGCTGTGCGCCCGGTCCCGATCGCCCAGACGGGCTCGTAGGCGATGACAATTTCAGAGACCTGTTCCGGGGAGAGTCCCGCGATGCCCTCGCGGAATTGCCGCAGCAGAACGGCTTCGGTCTGTCCGGCCTCGCGTTCCTCCAGCCGCTCGCCGACGCAGACGATCGGTTTCAGCCCCGCCTCCAGCGCGGCCACGGTCTTCTTGAGCACGGTCTGGTCGGTTTCGCCGAAATACTGTCGCCGTTCGCTGTGTCCGATGATCACCCACCGGCAACCCACGGCCGCCAGCATAGGACCGGAGACCTCGCCGGTGTAGGCGCCCTCCTTGATCCAGAACAGGTCCTGCCCGCCGATCTGGATCCGGCTGCCCTGGGCGGCTTCCACGGCCGCGGGCAAATTGGTGAAGGGCGGACAGATCACGATTTCGCGTCCGCCAGTGTCCTCGACCAGCGGGCGGAATTTCTCGAAAAAGGCACGGGTTTCCGCGGGCGTCTTGTACATCTTCCAGTTGCCCGCCATCACAGGAGTTCTCATAGGATCACGTCCAGAAAGCTGGTTCCTTTCTCTAGCAGATTTTGCGCCCGGACGTCGCCCGCTCCGCCGGCCGACGCCGGCCTGTCGGCGGAACCCCGAGCGAGGCCGGGCTCAAGAAAATTCTCAGCGATGGTCTGGCCGATGTCGGCCAGGGTGGGGCGCGTGCCCAGGTTGCGTCCCTTGCGAACTCGAGGACCGGTCACCAGCAGCGGCACATATTCGCGGCTGTGATCGGTCGAAGGGGTGGTCGGATCGTTGCCGTGGTCCGCCGTGAGGATCAACAAATCGTCCGTGCCCAGGCGCGCCAGCAGCGCGGGCAGCCAGCGATCCACGGCTTCGAGCGCCTGTGCGAAGCCCTCAACGTCGTTGCGGTGTCCGTACAGCGAATCGAAGTCCACCAGGTTCGCGAAAATCAGGCCTTCGGGAAAAGCTTCCGCCGCCGCAAGAATCTCGGCCATGCCGTGCTCGTTGTTGCGTGTCTTGCGATGGGTGCGGATGCCGCGGCCCAGAAAGATGTCGTAAATCTTTCCCACCGCGGTGACCGGCACTCCGGCCGCCGCCAGGCGGTCCAGCAGCATCCCCGGCGGCGGCGCTACCGCGTAATCGTGCCGGTTTTCCTGGTCTCTGAGGAAGGCGCCGGGTGCGCCGGTGAAGGGACGGGCGATGACGCGTCCCACTTCGTGTTCGCCGCGGAGAATCTCACGGGCGATCTCGCAGATGCGGTAGAGTTCCGGCAGCGGGATGACGTCTTCGTGGGCCGCCACCTGAAAGACGCTGTCGGCGGATGTGTAGACGATCGGACGCCCGGTCCGCAGGTGCTCGGCCCCCAAGCGCTCGATAATCTCGGTTCCCGAGGCCGGTATGTTGCCCAGGACTCGCCGGCCGATGCGTTGTTCCAGTTCTCGGATGATCTCCGGCGGGAACCCGTTGGGGTAGACGGGGAAGGGTTTGGAGAGCTGAATGCCCGCCATTTCCCAGTGACCGGTGGTAGTGTCTTTTCCCGGCGAAGCGACGGCGCAGCGCCCATAAGAGCCGAGGGGTGCTGCGGCTGCGGGCAGGCCTTCGATGGGTCGGATGTTCCCCAGCCCAAGGGAGATCAAGTTGGGCACTTCGAGTGGGCGGCGCCGCGCTAGATTACCCAGCGTATCGCTGCCTTCGTCCCCGTAGAGGGCGGCGTCGGGCAGCGCGCCGATGCCCAGGCTGTCCAGCACGACCAGTAGAATTCGGCGGAAGGCGGCTCCGGCCATTTCAGGGCCCGGTAGAAGCGCCGGCGCGGAAGGCCTCGGCCAAACGGGCTGCGCGTTCACGCGCCATGTTGATGTAGCTTGCGCTCTTGGCGATGCGATCCAGCACCTTCAGAAATTGCTCGCGGGCCACCAGCCGGTTGCGATCGTGGGCCACCTCCAGTTGCAGCAGCGCTTGGTTGACGCCCAAACGGTCGTATCGAGCGGCGCGCTCCAGCCGAAGAAGCAATTGCTCGGTCTCGGTGATGCGTTCGAAGAAATCCCAGAGCGCTCGAGCGTCCGGATCGGTCGAGTAATTGAACCGGACTTCGTTGTTGAGGGCGCCGCGTTGATACCGGAACGTCTTTTGTCCGGTGAAGGCCACTTTGAGATTGGTCTCCAGAGGCCGCCGGAAGAAATCCAGCTTTTCGGCCAGCGAAAAAATCTCGCGGGTTTCGGCTTCACTTAGCTGAAAAGTCAGTGGGTTTTCCTCATCGGGCGCTTCGCGGTATTCCCCGCGCCCTTTCTCATCCACGCTAATGGCGACGTAGGCGGGTGAGCTTCCCGGGAAGGACTTGGAGTACCAGATCCTGGCGGGGCCCTCGTCGGCCCAAACCCAGAGAGCCGCCAGAAGCCACGCCATCATGGATGCCGTCCTCCGGCAAGGTGGGGCATCTGGTGCGTGGCGTGACAGATGGCTACCGCGAGCGCGTCAGCCACATCGTCGGATGCGGGGTTTTCCTTCAAGCCCAACAGCGAGCGCACCATCAATTTCACCTGTTGCTTTTGGGCGCGCCCGTAGCCGACCACGCTCGTCTTGATAGCCAGAGGCGAGTACTCGCCCACCGGCAAGCCGGCTTCGGCCGCACTCAACAAAGCCACCCCGCGCACGTGCGCCAGCCTGAGGGCGGTCTTGGCGTTGGCGGCGTGGAAGACTTCTTCGACCGCTGCCGCCTCCGGGGCGTGAGTGGCGATGACTGCCCGGAGCCCCGAGGCGATTTGTTTCAGGCGCATTGCCAGAGGCTCTCGGGAGTCGGCCTCCAGCACACCCGCAGCCACCAAGCGGTGTCGGCGACCATCGCTGTCAATGACGCCGTAGCCGGTTCGTTCCGTCCCGCAATCAATCCCCAGGATCCGCATGCGCTGCGCCGCCCCCTTAAGCTTGCGCCAGCGCCTCCATAACCTGTTCGTCTATATCGAAGTTGGCGTACACGTTTTGCACGTCGTCGTGGTCTTCCAGGGCCTCGCTCAGCTTCAGCATTTGCTGGGCTTCCTTGCCTTCCAATCGCACGGTGGTGACGGGGATCATGGCGATCTGAGCGGAGATGGTCTCGATGCCCGCTTGTTGGAGAGCATTGACCACGGCTTCGTGCGCTTCGGGGGGCGAGAGGACCTCCCAGTTCGTGCCGTCATTCCGGATGTCTTCCGCCCCGGCATCCAGCACCAGGTTCATCAGCTCTTCTTCGCTGATCTTTTCCTGCGCGATGAGCACCTGACTCTTGCGTTCGAACAGGCGCGAAACGCTGCCCTGTTCGCCCAGTTTGCCGCCGTGCTTGGAGAAGATGTGCCGGATCTCGCTGACCGTGCGGTTGCGGTTGTCGGTGGCCGCCTGAACCAACACGGCCGCGCCGCCGGGACCATAACCCTCGAAGATCACTTCTTCGATTTGCCCGCCTTCCAGCTCGCCGGTTCCACGCAGGATGGCGCGGCGGATGTTGTCCGCCGGCATGCTGACGGCCTTGGCGGCCAGGATGGCGGTCCTGAGCCTGGGGTTGGAATCCGGGTCGCCGCCGTTGCGCGCTGCGATGGTGATTTCCTTGATGATGCGCGTAAACAGCCTGCCGCGCTTGGCATCCTGGGCGGCCTTCTTGTGTTTGATGGTCGCCCACTTCGAGTGACCTGACATGGATTAACCTCTTGCGCCGGGAAGGCCTGAGAGCCGAAGAAAGCCCTCCCTTGGAAGAATAGCAGAATCAGTCTGTTCTCTCAAGGCCGATCGGCCCTTGGGACTCGGTTGCCGGGACTCTCGGCGTCGTTGGAGGGGTCTGGTTCGGCGTGTGACTCCCGCCAGCACGCCTGAGATCCGATGCGGCGGGGCAGTACTTCCAGTACCATACCTTGAATTTCGGCTTTCAGTTTATCCTATGCTCCCTGCATTTTTGGGCCCGAATTCTACACCTGGATTTATACTTTCAGTAGGCCGCGGTTTTGCGGCCGCCGCTGGAGTTTCAAAGCTCGGAGGGCGGTAATGAGTCCCGAGAGCAATCGCTACCGCAGGGACTACGCCTGGTGGGTACTCGCCGCCTTGCTGGGCTTGTGGACGCTGTGGAGCCCCGATCTGCTTCGCCCGCTGATGGATCCTCGCAGCCAGACCTATTTCGCTTTCGGCGGGCTGTTCATCGGCGGCGTGGCTTTGGGCTTCTTCAAGCCCGACCGGCCGTGGCGTTGGGCGGTGGCGAGCATTCTTCTGTTGCCCCCGGCCGACGTGGCTTGGCTGCTGCGCAACCCCCATCTGACAGCGCTGGATGTCGAGCACGTCCTGCGGCATCTGGCCGGGCAGACTCCCACCTACCTGGTCCACGCGCTCCCGGTGTTGGTAGGAGCTTATCTGGGCGCTTTCCTTTCAGCCGGTTCCGAACTTTACTGAAGCTCAGCCGTCACAGGCCCGGCTCCATGGGCAAAGCTAAGGGCGGCTCCCGAAGGAAATCCAATTGCGCCATCTCCTGGAGGGCCTCGCGCACGGCTGCCTCGGTGGTCGGCTCCAGGGTAATGACGAACGGCAGGTCGTGTTTGGTTGGGCAGGGTAACTGAAGCACGGCGTCCAAGCTGATCCGCTTGGCTGCCAGAATGCCCGCCAGTGCGGCGATGATGCCCGGGCGATCCTCTACACGAAAGCGCAAGTAATAAGCCCGCTTCTGGTGCAGGATGGAAATCGGTTTGTACTCGCCCAGCCGCTCGTGTGCAAAGGGCGAGACGCGCTCCGGACTGCCGTAACGTAATTCCCGCGCCACGCGCATCAGATCGCTAACCACGGCGACGCCTGTGGGACGCGCCCCGGCGCCGCGCCCGTAGTAGAACGTGTCTTCGCCATAGACACCCTTCACCCAGACGGCGTTGTAGGCTGAGCGCACGCCGGCCAGGATCGCGGTCTGAGGGATCAGCGCCGGGCGTACCGACAGCAGCAGGCCCTCCGGCGTCTGTCGCGCCATAGCGATCGAGCGAATCGTGTGACCCAGGGCGTGGGCGTACTGGAAATCCACGGGTGAAATGCGGCGAATGCCCTCCGTGAAGATGTCCGACGGAGTGATCTTTTCGCCAAAGGCCAGGGCTGCCAGGATGGCGAGCTTCGAGCGCGCATCCAACCCATCCACGTCGGCGCTGGGGTCGGCCTCGGCGTATCCCAGACGCTGCGCCTCGGCCAGCACCTGCTGAAAATCGGCGCCCTTCTGCTCGATCTCCGTGAGGATATAGTTGCTGGTACCGTTCAAGATTCCGTACAGCGCCACGATGCGATCCCCGGAGATGCCCTCGCGCAGAACGGCGTGAATCGGAATGCCGCCCGCCACGCTGGCCTCCATAGCCAGATTGATTCCCGCCGCAATCGCCTGCTCCCAGATTTCCGCGCCACGCAAGGCCATCAACTCCTTGTTGGCCGTCACCACGGACTTCTTGTGGGCGATGGCGCCCAGGATGATCTGCTCCGCCACGGTGACGCCGCCCACCAACTCGGCGACGATATCCACTTCCGGGTGAGATACAACCTGGCGCCAATCGGTGAGGCGCTCGACCGCATCTAGCCCCGGGGGCAATTTCTTTTCGGCAATTTTCAAATCGCAGACTACGCGGACCTGGAGCGGAAACCCCAGTTTCAAGGCGATCCGCTCTGCGTTCTCCGCCAGGATGGTGAGCGTTCCGCCTCCGACGTTGCCTATGCCGATGATCCCGACTTTAACCGGCTCCATAAGCAGACCATTGTAGCGGGCGCTGGAAGCAGCGTTCCGCCGGGCGCCTGCCGCGGCTATAATCCAGTGCGTGCGGCGAGTCCTTTACACCATTGCGCTGGGGTGCGCTCTGCGGTTGTCCGCCGCCTCGGACCCGCCGCTGCCTGTAGCCGCCATCGAGCGCTACGCGCGCGAGGAGATGTCCCTGAACAGGATGCCCGGATTGGCTCTGGCGGTCGTGCGGGGCGATCAGGTGCTGCTGCGTGCTTTTGGCGTCAGAAGCCTCAGGGACGGCGCTCCGATGAGGCCGGACACACCGATGGAGTTGGCCTCGGTCAGCAAGCCCCTGACCGCCGTAGCCGCCGCGCAACTGGTCCGCGCCGGCCGGCTGGAATGGGATCAGCCGGCTTCCCTCTGGCTTCCGGCATTGCGTGACAGCCAACTCAGCCGCGTGACGGTTCGTCACCTGACACGCCACCGCAGCGGCCTGCGCCGCGCACACGACCGCCTGGTTTCTGGGGCCGACCGGCCGGGGGAGTGGGACCTCGGGTTCGCTGTCGAGCGTTTGAGCCGCGCGCGCTTGTGGCGGCCGCCGGGGACCTTCTTCGCCTATGCCAACGCCAATTACGTCCTGCTGGCCGCCGTGGTGGAGGCTGCCGCGGGCATGCCGTTCGACCGGTACATGGAGACGCACGTTTTTGCGCCCCTGGGCATGATGCGGAGCACGCTGGACGCGGTGAAGGCCCGCGCGTGGGGCGCTGCGGAACTCCACGAGCTGCGCTGGGGGCGCGTGCGGCCCGCTGAATCCACTCAAAGCGGCTGGCTGGGCGCCTCGTTGGTGAAGTCCACGGCCCAGGATATGGCCGTTTTCTTGGCAGCCATCCTGCGAGGCGAGGTGGAAGGGTTGCGGCCCGGGCAACCGCTAGCGCCCCCGTACGATGCCGGGTGGTTCGTGCATCAGCGGGTCGAGTGGGCGCAGGGTCGGCCGGCCCTGGAGCATAGCGGCGATATTTGGGGCGCCAATGCGGCTCTGGTGGTCGTGCCCGAGGCGGACCTGGGAGTGGCCATCCTCATCAACGCCGGTGTGAATCGCGCCCTGGACGTGGCGCGCGCTGTGGCGTCGTGCGTGCTCGGCGGGGCGGCGCCTCAGCCGTCGCGTCCTCACTGGACGCGTGTGGCTGATAACTGGGCGCAAATTTTTGCGGTCGTTTCCGCGTTGCTTCTCGCGTATCTGGCGGTCTACTGGGCGCGTGCGGCGGCGCAAATCCGCCGGCGTGAGCGCGTCTTCCGCTGGCCGGGTAGTTGGTGGGAACGCGGGCGGTTGGCGTTGCTGGCGGCGATGGCGAGCTATTTGTTCGGCCTGGGATCGGCCCGCTACCTCAGCGCGGTAGCCCGGCCGCCGAGCAGCCTCCGTCTGGCCGTGACCGTCTTGGCCTGGGTTGCCGGCACGGCTTTTCTGACCGCGGCCGCCGCTTCCGTTTGGCCGGCCCGCCGTCAAGATTGAGCCAGGCGCTTCAGCAGGCGTCGCGCCTCATCCAGTTGCGGGAAAGCGCGCTCGGCTTCGCGAAATTCGCGGGTGTGGACCTGCCTGCGGCCGCCGCGGGATCGCGCGGGGAACCTCAAGTGCAGCATCTCATGGAACAGCACATACTCCACCAGCAACCGTGGGAGGGCCGGGTCGTCGAGCGCCCGGCTGATGATGATCGCGTTATGGGAGGGATCCCAATGGCCCAGGTTGGTGCGGGAAGGCGTTCGGCTCCAACCCAGCAGCGGACGGGCCATCAGGCCGTGGAAAAAGCGCTGGTTCAGGTCCTCGAAGATTTCTTCGAGGTTGTAGTGGGCGCCTCGCGGGCCTGAAACAAATTTGCGCCCGCGAATTTGTCGCATCAGGTGCAGACGGCGTTGCATGTCCTGCCGGTTCCAGTAGGAACGATAGCGATGCGCATACTGCCGAGGAACCTGGCGACGGTAAAGTTTTCCCAGCAGCAAGAAAAACAGGGCCTCCAGGACGGGCGCGGGCGCCCCCTCGAGCAGATCCGTGACGCGCAGTTCGAGCCGGCCGTCTTTCAGGCAGGCAGAGCTGCGGGCGCCGGCGAAAGCGCAGAATCTCACCCGGATTTCCGGCGGCGGTGTGCGGGGCCGTAACTGGCGAAAGACGCGCGCGCAGATCTCCTCCGGCTTCTCGCACGGCAGCGCGGACTCGACTTGCATCTACGGTTGAATCTAACATAGTGAATTTGGGCTTCCCGCAGGGCCCCTCGGCCGGGCCCCGGGGCAGTCGTCGGATCTCTGGAGGAATACCCGGTGCCAAGAGCCAAGATCAGCGCGCTGGGATGCTATGTGCCACCGCGCGTGCTGACCAATTTCGACCTGGAAAAGATGGTGGATACCAGCAACCAGTGGATCCTGGAGCGTACGGGCATCCGCGAGCGCCACATCGCCGATCCCGACATGGCCACCTCGGACATGGCGGTGGAGGCGGCGCGGGCAGCGCTGGCGCAGCGCGGCATCCAGGCTTCCGAGCTGGACGCCATTTTGGTCTGCACGGTGACACCGGACATGATGTTCCCCTCCACCGCCTGCTTGGTCCAGGAACGCATCGGCGCCAAAGGCGCGTGGGGCTTCGATCTGATCGCCGCGTGCTCGAGCTTTCTCTACGGTTTGACTACGGCGGCGCATTTTGTGGCCGCGGGCTCGCACCGCAAGGTTTTGGTCATCGGCGCCGACACCATGTCGCGCATCGTGGATTACACGGACCGCGCCACCTGCGTCCTGTTCGGCGATGGAGCGGGCGCCATGTTGGTCGAGCCTGCCGAAGATGACAGCGTGGGCTTTGTGGACTTCCTCAACGAAATTGACGGCTCGGGCGCCGAATTTCTGAAGATGCCGGCGGGCGGCAGCCGCCTTCCGGCTTCGCACGAGACCGTCGAGAAGCGCCTGCATTATGTCTATCAGGAGGGGCAGCAGGTCTTCAAGTTCGCGGTGCGACGCATGTACGAGGTCTGCCGTGATTTGATCCAGCGCAACAATCTCACGGCTCGAGATGTGAAGGTTTTGATCCCCCATCAAGCCAACGCTCGCATCATCACGGCTACCGCCGAACGGCTGGGAATGAACTCCGATCAGGTGATCCTCAACATTGATCGCTACGGCAACACGACTTCGGCGACCATCCCCCTGGCCACTCGGGACGCGGTCGAATCCGGCCGTTTGAAGAAAGGCGATCTGGTGTTGTTTGCGGCAGTGGGCGCCGGCTACACCGTGGGCGCCAGCCTGTGGCGTTGGGCCTACTGAGTTCTGACGGGCCCGCCGGAGGGTTTTGCCAGGGCGGCGCCGCGCGGATGGGCGCCGGCCGATTTCGTGGGAGGTTTGACCAGCGGCAATCTGCGCGCGGCGGCGGGCGCCAGAGAAAGTTCCGGCGTGAGGATATCCTCCAGGGCCTCGGGATCGCCCATCGCCGGGCCGTGCCAGACGCTGCCCCCGAAGGTCGTGATGTAGATCTTCTCGGGGTCGCGCGGATCGGGGATGACGCGATGGCCCCACTTAAAGTTGAATCCCCGAATCCGCTGCCAGCTCCGGCCACGATCCGAGGAGCGCCAGGCGGAAGATTCGAAGCCGGCGGCGTACAGGACGCCGGTGCGCGGATCCACGGTCACGTCGTAAACGTGCTGGTCGGCGGAGAGGATGTTGGTCCAGCTCTGCCCTCCGTCGCTTGACAGATAGATGCCGCCGTCGCGCGCTCCACTCGGGGTGCGGCGACCCCAGACCGCCAGGTACAAGCGGCGTGGGTCCTCAGGATCTATGGCTAGGCCGTTCGGGCCGTTGACGCCCTCGGGCAGAGGCAGTCGGGTCCAGCTTTCCGCGCCGTCGGTCGAGCGGTACAGCGCTCCGTCGCCGGGGTTGTTGTAGCTGCCGTCTTCGGTGCGGCGCGCCACGATCAGATACAGCACGCCCTCCGGATCGCGCGCCAGCCGCCAGGCGAACGGCTGATCACCTTCGATGCCTTGATTCTTGAGCGTCCAGGTGCGCCCGCCATCCACGGATTTGTAGACTCCGCGCCCAAAGCCCGCGACGTAGAGAACGCGTGCATCCGGCGGACTGGTGGGGTCCAGGAGAATGTGCGTGGCGGCGGTCAGCGCCATCCCTTCGTTGGAGGAGCGCCAGGTGCGGCCGCCGTCTTCGCTCAGGCAGACGCCGCCCTCGTAAGTGGAGGGCGATGTAGTGCGCCACATTTTGGGGCGCGGCAAGTCGTGCACGCGGCTCATCACGCCCCAGACGCGCCCGCGCACCTCGGGGTCGAACTCGACCCAGTAGGTGGTGTTCCACCAGCGCCGCGGCACGCCGTCAATCGAACTGAGCCAGCTCCGTCCGCCGTCTTCGCTCCGGAACAATCCGATGTCGGTGTAGGTGATGAAGATGCGGTTTTCATCGAAGGGATCGAAGTGAACGCCGTAGCAGGTGGTCACATCCAGCCCCGTGCTCTCCCAACCGGCCTCCGGTACGCGCGTGGAGTAAACCGCCTTCCAGGTCTTGCCCCCATCAGTCGTTCGCATGGTGCGTCCGTAGTCCGTGCCGTAGCAAATGTTCGGATCGCCGGGCGCCACGCCCAGGGCCAGCGGGTTGCCGCCCCAGCCCGGCCCGAACCGCTCGCTCAGCCACGCCTCCTGGATGTTCTCGGCGGTGCGATTGGATTCCTTCCAGACCAACTCCCAGGTCTGTCCGCGATCCGCGCTTTTGGCTACGCCGAAGTATGTGGCCCCGCCCTCACGCAAGCCGCTATAGGAAACATAGACCGTATCGGGGTGGTTGAGGCTGGTGGCCACGGCGCTGTGTTGGGCGCCGCTGCCGACGCTGCTCTGCCGCCAGTTGCCGCCCCCGTCCTCGGAAATCAGCACCGCGCCCGGGATCGTGGCGTAGACCACAAGCGGGCCGCCCTCCTGAGGGAAGCCGGCCGAGACGTCGGTGAATGAGGAGACGCCCGCCGGCGCGGGCAGCGTTCGCCATTGCCCTTGCTCGCGGATCATCACGCTGCGCGCGCCGACGACGTACAGCGTGCGATCGTTGCGCGGCGAGCGCGGATCCACGTAAATGCGGCGAGCGGCGTCGGGCAAGGCCTCGGCGCGCGTCCAACTGGCGCCCCAGTCCGTGGAGATGTGCAGGGCCGAGTCCAGCGCGGCGTAAAGCGTGTGCGAATCCTCGGGATCCACAGCCAGCGCCGCGATGCGCGAGGCTGCGCGTCCGGCCACGTACAGGGTGAGCGTGGCGTGGTCGTCGGGCATGAGGATGGCGGTGATGCTCCCCGGATCCGGGTGAACCAGCGACCAGGCGCCGCCGGCGTTCGTGGAGCGCCACAGCCCTACACCCTGCGCGTAAATCGTGTCGGGATCCACAGGATCGAAAACGAAAAAGCGAGTGGTCCCCCGGAGGTTGAACATGCGCCAGCTTTCGCCGCCGTCGTGCGAAATGTAAGATCCGGTCATGTCGCAGGCCACCAGGACGCGATTGGGATCGTGCGGGCTGATGGTAGGCAGGAACTGAGCGCCGCCCCCGCCCGGGCCGAGAATGCGCCAGGCATCCTGCCGCGGCGCGCCGCCGTTGAACAGAGCCCAAGCCGCCGCCCCGAGGACCGCCCATATCACGAACGCTCGCATGCTTTGCATCCTACATTGTTTCCAGTGAGAGAATGGAACCTATGCTGCGACTTCCTGCTGTGGCGCTTCTGTTGGCGGCGTCCGCCGCCGTGCTCGGGTCTCAGAGTCCGTTCGCGTTCCGTCAACTCGACGAGGCGCGCCTGGAGCTCTCTGAAGACGGTCGCCCGGTCTATGTGTACAACTTCGGGATGATTCTCAAGGCCGGTTTTCCGCAGTCTATGCGCCGCTCCACATACTTGCATCCGGTCTGGACGCCCGGCGGGGTTTTGATTACCGATGATTTCAATCCCGACCACGCGCACCACCGCGGCATCTCCTGGATGTGGCCGGTGGTCAAGGTCGGTGATGGCACCTACGACTTGTGGACCATCGTGGGCATTCACCAAAAGTTCGTCCGCTGGCTGCGGCGCGAGACCCTGCCGGATGCGGCCGTGCTGGCCGTCGAAAACGGATGGTTCATCGGGGAACGCAAGGTGGTGGACGAGCAGGTGGAGATCCGCGCCGCGCGTAGGGAGGGCAGCCTGCGCCGGCTGGAGTTTCTTCTCCGCTTCGAAAGCTCCGGTGAGCCGGTGGAGATCGCGGGCACGCCCGATCAAAACAAGGGATTCGGCGGGTTCTGCATGCGATTTGCGCCCCGGGACGGCGGCCGCCAGGCGACCGTGATTCGGACCGATCGCGGGGTGGCGCGCGAGGACGGCATCCTCGCCGTGCATTCCTGGGCGCAGGTGGAAGGGCGCTTTCAGGGGCGCCCGGCGGGCGGGCGCATCGAGGACGATCCTTCGAACCCCGGCTTTCCGAACGGTTGGCTGATGCGCCACGGCTTCGGGTTCTTGAACGTGTCCTATCCCGGCCTGAAATCCGTGCGGCTGGAGCGCGGCAGGCCGTTGGTGCTCAGGTATCGCGTGACGCTGTTCGATGGCGAATCGCCGCCGGTGAAGTAACTAAATGCCACGCGGTAGCACCAGCCCGGAGGATATTGCGCGCAGCCGCTCTGGCTAGCGCGGTTGCATTAGGGTTGTAACTCGAGGATGGCCAGCGTGAAAACAACCGAGGCCCCGGCGGCTCCCCGGCTGCCGGTCGTCAACGTAGCCTCCGTGCCGCAGCGCAGTCCGTTCCGTTACCCCGGCGGAAAGACCTGGCTGGTGCCGTACATCCGCTGCTGGTTGGGCAGCCGCCGCCCGAAAGTCGCGGAGTTGATCGAACCGTTCGCCGGCGGCGCCATCGTGGGCTTGACGGCGGCCTTCGAGCAACTGGCCTCGCGCGTCACGCTGGTCGAGAAAGACGAAGACGTGGCGGCGGTGTGGCAAACCATCCTGGATCCGTTCGCTGCTCGCCGGCTCATCGAGAGGATTCTCACCTTCGAGCTCACGGAAGAAAGCGTCAAGGCTGTGCTGGCGGCGCCCGCGGAATTGCTTTCCACGCCGGAACGCGCTTTCAGGACCATCTTGCGCAACCGCGTTCAGCGGGGCGGCATCCTGGCCCCCGGCGCGGGCTTGCTCAAATGCGGCGAGAACGGACGCGGCCTGGCTTCGCGCTGGTATCCGCAAACCCTGGCGAAGAGAATCCTGGCCGTCATCGAGGTGCGCGACCGAATCCGCTTCCGTCACGGCGACGGATTCCAGATCGTCGAAGAAAATGCCCACCGCGCCGACGCGGCCTTCTTTGTAGATCCCCCGTACACCGTCGCCGGGCGGCGATTGTATAAGTACTCTGAAATTGACCATCGGCGCTTATTTCAGTTGCTCGCGGGCGTGGCGGGCGACTTTCTTGCTACTTACGACGACGCTCCGGAGATTCGGGGCCTGGCCGAGAAACACGGATTCGCCATGCGGCTGGTTCCCATGAAAAGCACGCACCACGCGCAAATGTACGAGCTTCTTATCGGTCGGGATCTCCAGTGGTTGCGCGCCGTATGATATGTTCCAAACATGGAACCGACACGGCGGGAACTTCTCCGAGCGGCGCCATTGGCCGTGGCGCCCGGCGTCCGGGCGGCGCAGGCGCCCCCGCGCCGCATCCGCCTGGCCGTCTCCACTTACTCCTACTGGCACTTCCGCGGTGAGCGATACCCGATCGAACGCGTGATCGAAGACGCCGCGCGCATCGGTTTCGACGGCGTCGAGATCCTGCACCGGCAAATGCGGGACGAATCCCCGGCGTACGTGAACGAACTCAAGCGCCTGGCCTTCCGCAACACGGTGGATCTGGTGATGCTCTCGATTCACCAAAACTTCATTTCGCCAAAACCCGAAGAGCGTCAAAAGGCCGTCCAACACACCGAGCGCTGCATCGAGCTGGCCGCTCGACTGGGCATCCCGTGCATTCGGATCAACTCCGGACGCTGGGGCACGATTCGCTCCTTCGACGAATTGATGAAGGTGCGCGGTATCGAGCCGCCTTTGCCCGGCTACACCGACGAGGACGCGTTTCGCTGGTGCATCGAGTGCATCGAAAGCTGTCTGCCCGCGGCGGAGAAGGCGGGCGTGATTCTGGCCCTGGAAAATCACTGGGGCCTGACGACCCAACCGGAAAACGTACTGCGCATTTATCGTTCGATCCGCTCGCCGTGGTTCGGCATCAACCTGGACACGGGGAATTTTCCGGGCGACCCTTACCCGGGGATCCAGATGCTGGCGCCGCACGCCCTTATCGTGCAGGCCAAAACGTATCACGGCGGCGGCGAATGGTACACGCTGGAGCTGGATTACAAGAAGATCGCGGGCATTCTGCGCTCGGCGGGTTACTCGGGTTGGGTTTCTTTGGAGATGGAAGGCAAAGAGCCCGCCCAGACCGCGGTGCCCAAGAGCTTCGCGATTCTCAAGGAAGCTTTCGGGTAGGCTTTCCCAGCCGTAGCCGCATGCACAGGCCTTCTGCGCCGTCTTCGTAGTAGCGGGGGATGCGGCCCGCGGGCTCGAACCCGAAGCTCTCGTAAAAGCGGATGGCGCCGGCCTCCTGGGCGCGCACGGTCAACCGCACCGCGGACACGCCGCGGTCCTCGAGAGCCTGCAACGTGTGGAGCATGAGCGCCGAGCCCACACCGCAACGCCGATGAGCCGGCGCCACGGCGATCGAGATGATCTCGGCGGCGGTGCGCTCCACCGAGCTTACGATGTAGCCGATCGTGCGATTTTCGAGGCGCGCCACAAAGAACAGAAAGCCGCGCCGGTAAAAGTCGCAGAACAGGCGCGCCGGATAGGCGTCGTGGGCGAAAGAGGCGCGCTCGATGGCCAGCACCTCTCGCAGATGTTTGAGGCGAAAGGGGACGATCTCGACCGCCGCACGCATCTGTCGCCCTACCGAGCTTACCGCGGAGGAAGCCGGCGGGCGTAGGCTTCAGCGGCTTCGCGGATCAGCGCCGCGGTGCGGAAGGCCTGATATTCGCGCTCCAGTCTGGCCGCCAGACTCTCGAGTTGCTGACCGGTGGCGCGGCCCGGCCGCAAAGCTTCGTAAACGGCCAGGATTTGCTCGTCGGGCATGCCGGTCAACTCCGCAGCGCGTTCCAGATTCTCAGCCAACCAGGGACGGCCCGCGGCGCGCGCGATTTCGGCTTGCAGCCGCAGGGCCTCCGCAGTCACGCGCAGATCCGCCATCGTGATCCGCCCTTCGAGAACCGCTTCGAGGTTGATCTGTTCGAACGGCGCTCCGGAGGGCGTCCGGAGCCTTTCCGGCTGTTGTTCCGCCAACGGATAACGCGGCCTTTCAGACATCGAGCTCCATCTCCTCAGGCGCGCGGTCCTTGGCCACCTGTTCGGTCTCCCGCAAATGCAGAATCGTCGTCCGCACGATGTGCTTCAAGCGCGCCATATTGTCAATCTCGATGGGCACCGGCAGAACCGGCTGACCCTTGGCGTACTTGGCGGCGTTCCGGCCGATGATGCGGTAGGACTCCAGGGTCAGATTTGGCGCCTGCGGGAACAGCTCCAGATTGTCCAGCGGCGCCAGTCCGCGGCGGTGGATCACGGTGGTGCCTTTGGACTGGATGCCGATGGCGATCCCGGAGCCGCTCAACTGCGCTCCCGCGTGACCGATAAAGCCGCAGTCGGAGGTGTGATGGATCTTGACGATGCGCGGCTTCATCCCCTCTTCGCGGATGCCGCACATCAGAGCTTCGAGCACGTCCCTGTGACGCAACCCGAGCAGGGTCGCATCCAGTGCGCCGCCGAAGGCCGGCCCGACGGCGATCACGATCTCGCGAGGATCGTCGCCGGGCGCGGCCGTGCCCATGGCTCGCAACAAAGGCGCTCCGCCGACAGGCTTTGCGATGGTGCGGGGATCGGCGACGTCGGGAAGCGCCGCAATCTCGCGCAGGCGCTCCGGGCTCAAGCGGTAACCGGAGCCCGGGCCCTGGTAGTCGTTCGGATCATTGATGGCGCTCAGAACCCGCGGTCCGGGCAGAACGACGGCGGAGGTTTGCAGATAGTCGCCGGAGACGCGCAGCTTCTCGATCGCCAGGATTTTTTCTGCGATGTCGCGGAAACCGCGTCGCGCCAGGGCGCGAATCACATCCACCGCGTTACGGCCCGAGCGGAGGAAGTGCTCGGCGGCGGCCAGATCCGCCACGGTGTCGCGCACAGGCATATCCGCGCTGGAGTGGGCCGTGGCGGCGGCCTCCACTTCTTCATCGCGGATGGGCGGCAAGCCGAGTTCCTCGAAGACCGCCTGAAGCGCTTGCGCTGCGCGACGGCGCACGGCGACCAACTCCTCCTCGCGCACCGGACGCACGCCGCCGTCCACCAGCATGTCGCGCTGGAGCACGTTGTAGTCGTCCAGGTCCTCGGCGTCGAAGTTCCCGCCGCCGAACAAATTGTCCTCGCGCGGCATCACGCTGTAGCCGGAAAAAATGAAATCCGTGCCCGGCAAGAACTGGAGCATCAATTTCGCGGTTTTGCGGATGTCGGAATGTGAGGCCATGGCATCGTTGCCGGAGGCCACCTCGAGATCCAACATGGCGGCCAGCAGGTTCTCGGCCAACACCGCTCGAACGCCGCCGGGCAGCGATTCCGGCAGCGCGATGCAGCTTATGGAACCGTTCTGAACTCCCTGGGCGCCCGCGCCTTTGACGGCCATCAGGCAGCGCGCTTCCAGGTAGATCATGGACTTGCCCTCGGCATGGCCCATCAGGGCCTCGGAGCCGGTTCCCGAAGTGAAGCGCACTTTGACGCCGCGCGAAGCGTAGGCTGAGGCCAGGAAGGCTTTCGACCACGGCGTGTCGTCGCCATCGCGGAAGGCTTGCTCGGTCCCGTAGACTGACAGAGTCTCCGCATAAGTGGTCAGCCCGAGCAGCGCCAGTCGCAGCCCGAGGGTTTCTTCCACGGCGCATTGCGTGAGGGCCGTGCCGCGCCCGGTCTGCGAGCCGACCAGCACCGCCAGCGCGTTCAGAGGAGCATAGCGTGTGACGCCCACGGTGGTTTCCAGTTCCGCAAAGCCGCGCTCGACCGCCTCGGCCGCATCCGCGGCCAGCAGCGCCGGATTCTCTCTCCGATTGGTGACGTGAGCCTGGTTGGCAGGCGTGCGCCGCGCGCGCATCTTGGCCAGCGCGATCATCATCTCCAGCACGTTCATCTCGGCCACTACCTGCATCAAACGCGCGGGCGTCAGGCCGCCGCACAGTCGGACCAGCTCTGCGCGCGGCACGTGGATGTCGGTCAGCATGCGCGCGATCCGCAGCGGTTCCATGGCCATGGCCGCGGGGGCGCTCTCCAGATTCAAGGCGTAGCGCGCGATGAAGCGATCCAGCAGGTCGAAATCCGCTTCCCGCTTGCCGTCCAGCTCGACCACGCGACCGTTCTCGATCCGCAGCGTGGCCGGCGGATCCGAGGGGCTGTTGAACAGGACGAGCCCCGCTTGGGCCCAGGGTTCGATGAATGTGTCGCGATGAATGGGCCGCTGCGAACGCGCGTCCGACCGCTTTGCCTTCATGGCGATTGCACCGGCAGGATCACTTCGTTGCTGCGTGCGCCTTCCTGGATGACCACCAGCTTCAAATCGCCCGGGCGTGCATCTGGAGGGACGCGGAAGTTGATCTGGTAGAGGCCCACGGCATCGGGCGTCAGTCCTGCGAAGATCACCTCCACCGGACGCCCATCGAGGGTGACCTGCGGTGGATACACACAGTGCGCCAACGGCGCTCGCGGCGCGGGCAAACCGGATCCCACCATGGGGTTGGTGAGGCCCATCCCCGAAAGGTAGATGACCACGTAATCCCCGGGGCGAGCGGGGTTGGCGCGGTCAATCAACCGATACCCGGAGTCCTGCGCAATGGCGCGCCCGTCGCCGATGGCTGCGATTGCCGGTCGGGCTGCGGAAAGATCCACAGGCTCGGGCAGCGTGAAGGCGCCGTCTCGAGAAACGATGAGCTCGTAGCGGCGTCCTGCGAGCAGCTCCACAGGAATCTGCGCGTTGATCTGGCCGCCGCTCAGGAAGTACAGAGGAGCCCGCAGCCCTCCTACGAGGACCGAGACGCCGTCGTGCTCGGTCGGCAGGCGCCCGGCGACGAGTGCGGTTTGGGCCGGCGCGCGCGCCAGATTCGAGCCATAGATCTGGACGATGGAACCCGGCGCCAACCTCGCGCCGATTTGCGGGTTCAAGTTGTCGAGCACGCCCAGAGGCGTCAGCGTCGGCGCTCGATGATCCAGAACCGCGCCGACCAGGTCCCAACGGCCGGGCTGAAGGCCGGAGCGCTGTGTGCTCCAGGCGCGCAGCCGGAGGGACATCGAGGCGCTCGCAGCCCCCGGCACCCACACCCCCCTGAAGATGCCATTGCCGGCGTGCGCGAGCGCGACTGCGGGGTCGCCATTCGAAAACGTGGCCATGACCAGCGCATCCTGCGCCGTATCGCCGCAGGCGTCCACCACCCGCGCGGCTAGCTGTACAGGGATTCCGCTGCGAACTTCAAAACCATCCGGCGGCATCAGTGGGAGCACGAGCAGCGAACCCGGCGAGCACTTCTCGGGCTCGGGCGGCCTGATCACCAAGGCGACAGCAGCGGCGCGCGGACTCGTTCCGCCGATCGAGATCACGGCGTTGCCACGATAGACTCCCGGCGGCAGCCCACCGGCCACGCCCACCAGGACCGTAGCCGGGGCGGCGCTGGAAAGCTCCCCGCGCGCCGGGGTCAGCGAGAGCCAGCTTGTGCCTTCGAGCATCTGCGGGGCTGCCTGATAAAGCACGGGCGCGGAGCTGCTGGTCATGAGAGTCAGCCGCTGGGTATCGGGCGAGGGCGCGCCTGCCTGGGTGACGAACAAGTGCCCGGCTTCGGAGAACAACGGAACGGAGGCTGTATCTGCGGCCTCCAGCGACAGTATGCCGATCAAGTGGACCGGCGAGTTGGGGGCCTCGGGCGAGCTGATCCGAACCAGTGCGTAGTGCGTGCCGGGCGCGAGCGTCGCAGGATTCGCACGGAGACGCACGCGGCCTGGGCTGCCGGCGGCAGCGACGCCCGAAGATTCATCGAGCCAGAGCCACTGCCGTCCTGCCATAATTTCTGCGGTCCAGGTGAGCGCGCCCTCTCCGGCGTTGAGAACCGAGACGGCGTGCTGCTGTGCGGAACCCTGGCCCGCACGAGCCTCGAAATGGACCGCCGCAGGGCTGAGTTCCAACCACGGTCCGCGGTCCGCGAGGTGGAGGGCCACTGGAATCTCGCGCGATCCGAGGCCTGTGGCCACTTTCAGAACGGCTCGATAGGATCCCGGCGTCAGGCCCTGGATGGCCGCCGTGACCCGGACCATGCAGTCTTCCGCGCAGGCTTCCACGGCGGCTCGCAACCACGGCTGGCTCGCAGTGAGGGAAATGTTTTCCGACTTCAGTCCGCCGGACCCCAGGTTGCGCACTAACAACGGCTGCTCCAGCACCAATGGACCGCCGCCTCGGCCGTGGAATCGCAGCGCTCCGGGCTCGACAGCCAGCGCCGCAGCGCGCTCGACCACCTTCAGCGTCACCGGGATCGGCCCGGCGACCAAATGGCCGCGACTGCTGTTGATCAGCAAGCGTGCAGGCTCGTAGTCGCCGGGTTGCAGTCCCGCCGTGCTGACCGAGATGTGGACTCGCGCCGGAACCGATCCCCGCTTCACGCCGAGATTCAGCCAGGCCGGAGGCGGCGTCCCGGGCTGACCGCTGTCGGCTTCGATCTGAAAGTCAAACGGGGATCCGTCCGTGCTCGTGATGGTGAGGATTTGCGGCGGCGGAGCTTCCGCCTGCGCCGTGGCGACGAAGGCGAACTGTGCAGGCGAGACCCTCAGAGGCGGGATGACTTGAGCCTGTAAGACCCAACAGCAAGCTAGAGTCAGAATTGGCGCGCCCAACCGCATGCCGACCTCACGGCTGTCTGCAATCATAGCGTACCGGCTCGGCCTGGGCTGAGCTCGGGCTGCGCTGGGCGATATGATCCTCAGTAGGAATGCAAGTGCTGGCTCTGGCAGACGACGCCACCGGCGCTCTCGAGGTGGGCGCGCAGTTCGCCGCTCGCGGCGTGCGAACCGCGGTGGCGCTCGACTCGGAGCCGGACCTCCGCGGCGTTGCAGCTTACGATGCTGCGGTCATTGATGCGGCCACGCGACACCTGGAGCCCTCGGAAGCGGCGCGGCGCATCAGCAAGCCGGCGGCCGATGCGCGCGCGCTGGGGATCCCGCACGTCTACTTGAAAACCGATTCGACATTGCGCGGGCCTATCGCGGCCGAATTCGAAGCCCTCTTGAAGATTTGGCCGGAACGTGCGCTGGTTTACGTGCCTGCCTATCCTGCGATGGGACGCACGGTGGTCGGAGCAAGGCTTTTTGTTGACGGTCTGCCTCTCGATGAAACCTTTTTCGCGCGGGATCCTTTGAACCCGGTGCGCGAGAGCTCGATCCTGCGGCTGTTGGAGAGCGGTTGTCGCGCGCCTGTGCGAGCGGTCCGTTCGGCAGAGGAGCTGAAGGCGATGCTCGATGGCATGGCGGGGGCCATCGTGGTTTGCGATGGACGCGAAGAGGCCGACCTGGAGGCCGTCGCAGGGGTGTTGTCTCGCGCCGCGCGGCCCTATCTGGTGGCCGGCACAGGAGGCTTCGCCGGTCACTGGATTCAGGGGCTGCCCGTGGAACGCCGCGCGGCATCCTGCAAGCCGAGGGCCCGCAGGTGGCTCGTGGTGAACGGCAGTCTGCATCCGCGATCTCGCGAGCAGGTGGCGTGCAGCGGGTTGCCCTGCATCGGACCAAGCGATGACATGCCGTCCGGTCCGTGGTGGGCGGTGCTGGCGACTCCGGCCGAGCGCGTCGAGCCGCTGGAAGCGGCCAGGCGGTTGGGCGAGATGGTGCGAGAGGCCGTCGAGCGCAACCGGCCGGAGGGTTTGGTGATTTTCGGCGGCGACACCGCGCGCGCCATTCTGTGCGCTCTAGGGGAAGATGTTCTCGAGCCGTGCGGCGAGTTGCTGCCCGGGATTCCTCTCACCCGGCTGCCGCGCACCGGTCTTGTCGTGGTGAGTAAAGCCGGGGGCTTCGGCCCGCCGGACGTGCTCTCTCAGATTCGAAGCCGATGGGAACAGGAAACATGATTTTTGGCGTCACGATGGGGGACGCGAGCGGCGTCGGCCCCGAAATCCTTCTGAAGGCCTTTCGCGATGGCGAGCTGCGCTATCCGGTGGTGGCTTTCGGCGATCTGGCGGTTCTGGAGCGCGCCAACCGCGAGCTGGGTTACCAGGTCCCGCTGCGCGTGGTCCCCGCACCCGCGGATCACGAGCCGGGCGTGCTGAATGTCGTGGATTTGGGGCTACTGCGGGCCGAAGATGTTCGCCCCGGCCAGTTGGATGCCCGCTCGGGGGCCGCGGCGCGACAGTACGTCGTGGCGGCTACCGAAGCCGCACTGCGCGGTGAGATCCGCGCCATGGTCACGCTGCCCATGAACAAGGAGGCGACGCAGCTCTCCGATCCCGGCTTTACCGGCCACACGGAGCTGATCGGCGCGCTGTGCGGCGTCTCGGATGTGACCATCATGCTGGCTTCCGACGAGCTGCTGGTCACGCACGTGACCACGCACATGTCGCTGCGCGAAGCCATCGCCCATATCAAGCGCGACCGCGTCGCCAAAGTGCTGGAGATGACCTGTCAGGCGGCTGAGCGCCTGCGTGCGAACCCGCGCGTGGCGGTGGCGGGCCTGAATCCGCACGCCGGCGAGCACGGCTTATTCGGGCGCGAGGAGATCGAGGAGATCGCGCCCGCCATCGAGTGGGCGCGGGGGCGCGGCCTGCCGGTGGAAGGGCCTGTACCGCCGGACACGGTCTTTTATCTGGCGGCGCGCAAGAAGCGCTACGACGTGGTGGTGGCCATGTACCACGATCAGGGACACATTCCGCTAAAGCTGCTGGATTTCGAGGGCGGCGTGAACGTGACCCTGGGCTTGCCGATCATCCGCACTTCGGTGGATCACGGCACCGCCTTCGACATCGCCTGGAAAGGCGTGGCCTCGACGCGGAGCTTGGTGCGTGCGCTGGAGCTGGCGGCGCGGTTGGCTGGGGCAGGGTAGAGTGTAAGAGGGGAGGCTCGAGGCTCTAAAACTAGGCGCGCTGATTTTGCGGGGGTCAGGGCCGAACAACAAGGTCCTGGCGTGCTCGAAAATAGGTCTTGACAATTTTCACACTCTTCTGACATACTGTTTTCGGCGACGAGATGCGCCTCCGCGCGCCACCGCGCAGGTCGGCCTCGCCGCCGCTTCGGGAGGTAGCCATGAAAGGCCACGTGAACGCCCTGTTGTTGGCGGTCGCTCTCGGGCTAACGGCGCCGCAGGCCTACGCTCAGCGGACGACCGCAGATCTTTACGGCAACGTCCAGGACGCCAGCGGTGCTGTGGTGCCCTCGGCGAAAGTGACCCTCACCAACGAACTAACCGGCGCGCGATGGAGCGCCATCAGCGACGAACGCGGTGATTTCACCTTTACGTTGCTGCCGACCGGTTCCTACAGCCTGAGAGTCGAAGCCTCCGGCTTCAAGACTTTCGTGCAGACGGGCTTAACCCTCGAAGCCGGACAGCGACTCCGCTACCCGGTGCAACTGGAAGTGGGTGCGATGACCGAGACCGTCACGGTCACCGCCGAGGCGCCTGTGATCGAAAACGCTTCTCCGGCCCGGATCGGCCGCCTGGACGCCTTGCAATTGAGCGAGCTGCCGCAGGGGCGACGCGACTTTACCAGTTTGCTGCGCTTGTTCAACGGAGTAGGAGACGCTCGCCAGGGGCTGATGCAGATTGACGGCCTGGCCAGCGGAGGCGCTAGCGTCACGGTGGACGGCGTCAGCGGCGCGGGCGACACGGAAACTCCTTCGCTCACCATGTTCCAGGGTTTCAACGTGATCAACGCCGTCAGTCAGGAGGCCATCCAGGAAGTCAACGTGACGCGCGGCGCCATGTCCGCCGAGGTGGCGCGCACCTATAGCGCCAACGTCAGCATCATCACCAAGAGCGGCACCAACGAGCTGCACGGCTCGTTATTCGAGCTCTGGCAAAACGATGTTCTCAACGCGCGTTATGCCTTCGCCGCACCCACCGATCCGAAGACCAAAGTTCGCTACAACCAATTCGGGGGTTCCGTCGGCGGGCCGATCCGGCGCGATCGTCTCTTTTATTTCTTCACGTACGAGGGTTACCGCGAGTCGAACCAAACCAACTTAGTCGGACAGGTCCCCACGCGGGAATTCAAAACTCAGGCGATCGCCGCGGTGCCTGCCTACCGCACCTTGCTGGAGCTGTATCCGCTGCCCACCGAGCCGTACAAGCCGGGTGACAACGTCGCTCTGTTTCGCGGAACCGCTGCGAAAACCGCCTCCGACAATCACGCCGTGGCGCGAGTGGACTGGCGGATCCGGGACACGGATTTCCTCGCCGCCCGGTACACGCGGGGCCGTCCTCGCGACAGCTCCCCGCGCGTGCTGCTGGCCAACCCTCGGGAGTTTATCGGACTTAGTGAGACCGGTAATCTGACCTGGATCCACTCGGCGCCGAGCTGGACGGCGGAGACGCGTTTCGGTTACAACCAGAACGAAACGCACCGTCTGGATCGCCTGTATGCTTATGACAAAGTGCCTGCTGTTGAAGTTCAGGGTCTATTCGATACCCAAGCGGAAAGTCTGATTGTTCGGGGTCATCACTACAGCATCGAGCAGGTCATGGCCTACATTCGCAGCCGACATACTCTCAAGGCCGGCGTGATGTACGGGGCCCGAGCTCCGGGACGCTTCGACGAGGAGGTTCCTATTTTCCGTTACGGAAGCGCCGCCGACTTCCTGGCCAACCGTCCCAATCGCGTGCAGTTCACGTTCGGCCAGCCGGAGTATCACGGGCGCACCTGGGAGTTAGGCGCCTTCCTCCAGGACGATTTCCGTTACAGTCCCCGGCTGATGCTCAACCTCGGCTTGCGCTATGAGTATTTCTCCGTCTTCAAAGAGAAGAACGGACTGCTGTTCAACCCCGACGGCCCGCTGGCGGCTAACTTGCGGCCCGTCGTCTGGCGGCCTAAGGATTCCATCTACCGCGCCGACCGGAACAATTTCCTGCCTCGCGTCGGCTTCGCCTGGAGTCTCGATTCCAACCACAAGACCGTCATTCGCAGCGGATTCGGCGCGGCCGTGGCGCCGCCCAACTTGCGGCAGTTTTCCGGCTTGGTGTACGTGAGTCCGGAAATACCTTTCCGCTTCCGTTTCACGGGCGGTGACATTACCAGTTTGGGCCTGAAATATCCCGTGGGCAACGACCAGATGGTGCAGGTCTTGAAGACGCGAGACGTCCCCAAGGGGTACAGCGTCTTTGATCCCGGCAACCGCAACCCTTACAGCTTGCAGTGGTCTTTCGATATCCAGCGCCAGCTTATTCAAAACATGGTTTTTGAAACCGGCTATGTGGGCAACAAGGGCTTGAAGATTATTGCTTCCCATTTGAATAACTTTCCTGATCGGATCACCGGTGTAAGGCCGTTTCCTCAAGCTCTCGAGTCAGGCTGGCGGAACTGCTCGGATTTCAGTTACTACCACGGCTGGCAGAGCACGCTGCGCCGACGCTCCTCGAGCGGCTTGAACTTTAGCATCAACTACACCTGGGGTAAGGCGATGGCGCTGGCGGCGGGCGATTTCTGGCCGGGCAACGATATTCGGGTCCAGGATGAGGATAACTGGCGCGCCGACAAAGGACCGGCACGTTTCGACGTCACCCACCGCGTGGTCGCGCACTACATCTACGAGTTCCCCTTCGCTCGTTGGTTGGGCGCTTCCGGCGCGGCTGCCAGGTGGCTGGACGGCTGGCAGGTCAGCGGCACATTCGGGGCCTCCACCGGGGAGGCTTTGAACATCGAGCAGAGATCCAACCGGGATTTCTCGCGTCCGGATTATGTCGGCGGGAGCCAGTACGCTCCGGGTGATGATCGTTTCCAGTGGCTGAACCTGGCGGCCTTCGCTCGGGTTCCTGTAAGTCGGGCTAGCGGACAACCCATTCGCCCGGGGACTGTGGGCAAGAATTCGGCTCGCTCGCCGGGCGGCTGGGGCGTCAGCCTGGGCCTGGGCAAGAATATTCGTTTCGCCGAGCGGTATCGGCTCCAGGTCCGGGCCGACATGTTCGGCGCGTTCAACCACGTCAATCTCGGCTCGCCGGTGGCTGATATTACGCGCCCCACATTCGGTCGCATCCTTTCGGTGAGCGGAAATCGGACCATGCAGTTACAGGCTCGGTTGTCGTTCTAATGCGAAGAACGATTCTTCTGCCCCTCGTTCTGGCGGCGGTCTCGGCCTCTTCAGGCCGAGCTGACACGATCGCCCTGTGGTTGTTCGATGAACACGAGGGCCTCTACCCCAGTTGCATGCTGAGCGATGCCGGGCCCAACGGCTACGACCTGGCTCTGGGGCGAGGGGGACGAATCGTTGCCGGTCGCTTCGGCCGGGCTCTGGAAGCCTGTCCGCCGGCGCCCCTGGAGATCCGGGGATCTCAGCGCTCGGTTCTGTTCGGTCTTACCCCGCCGCCGACACTCCCCGGGCGAAAGGTGGAGCCTCTTCACTGGATGAACGCCACCTTCTGCGCGCTGGCCACTGTCGGGGAAAAACACCTTCGTTCGGCAGGCTTCGCCAACCCAACCCAGACGCGACTGAACTTGGGTGATTTCGACTGGACGGTGGAGTTCTGGTTTCTGCCCGGCGACGGCGGCGAGGGTGTGGTCTTCGAAATCGGGCAGGGGCCTCGTGGGGAGAACGAGTTCGTCACGCGCTTGACCTTGAGAGCTGACCGCGCGGCGTTCGAACTCTACAACCAGCCCGGCGGGGGCACTCTTTGGATCCCCACCGACGCCAGGGCGCTGCGGGGTCGCGATTGGCGCCACCTGGCGTTCGTCTACGACGCCGCCGCCGGCCGCCTCCGCCATTACGTGGACGGCGTCCCGCAGCCTGCTCCGGGACCTTTCCGCCTGCGCGCCTTAGAGCCGGGCGAAGAAGCCTACTTCAGCGTCGGGCGCGACGGGCTGTTCGAACGACCACTGCCCGGACGGATAGACGAGTTACGGTTTTCCGACGCCCAGGTCTATCGCGGCCCATTCCGGCCTCCGGATAGTTTTTCGTTCAACTATTCCTCGCGGCGCATCCCTGTGAAGCTCAGAGCCGGCCCGCCCTTGTTGTTCGAGAAGGACGCCGGCAGGACGGGTCCGCTGCGCCTGGGTTCGCGCAAACATTTGTTCCTGGACGACGCCCTGGTGGCCGAACTTCAGGGTGTGCGATTCGTCCCGAATCCGCCGCGTTGGGCCGAAAAGGTGGCCGACGACCTGCGCGGCCACCTTTCTATGGTCGAGGACGAACAGGGCTTACTCCGCATTTACTATCGCGGGCCGCAGGACGTCCTGGCGGTGATCACCTCGCGCGACGGCGTGCAGTGGGAGAAGCCGGACCTCGGGCGCGGCGAGGTTCACGGGCTGCGCAACGTCGTGTTGGCTCAACCTGTCGGCCTGGGCAACGTGTTCCTCGATCCGGATGCCCCGCCGGATTGCCGCTGGAAATACTTCAGCGGCATCCGCCGCCGCTCGATGTACATTTACTGCTCGGCCGACGGCTGGTCTTTTCGACGGCATGAGACGGCGGCCCTGCCCTTCAGCGCTGGGTCGCAATCCATCGTCTACTACGACGACCAGAGGCAGGTTTACGTCGCGCATCACCGCAGCGATTACCGCAGCACGGTTGGCGGCGCCACCGAGCGCACCTTCCTGCTCAGCGAAACCAAGGATCTGTTGAGTCCCTGGCCCTACGAGGTGATCACGCCGGAGCGCACCCGCCAGGTGGCCCGGCAGCGCCGCATCAAATCCTTCGTGCTGGATCCCTGGTGGTTGGACAACGGGCCCCTGGCCCCGCCGGGCCTGGGTCTGGAATTACCCGAGGTGATAGGCCCGGATGACCGATTGGATCCTCCCGGCACGGACATTTACGTGACCAAGGTGGTGAAATATCCGTGGGCTCCGGACGCCTATCTGGCATTTCCGACCGTTTATTTTCACTATTGGGAGGACGGGCCGCCGACACGTCAGATCCTGGGTCGTCAGGAGCGACAACGCGGTTCGGGCGTCACCGAGGTCCAACTGGCCGTCAGCCGCGACGGGTTGCACTGGAAACGCTACCCGCGGCCGGCGTACGCGCCCATCGGCAGCGACGGCTCCAACCGCATTCACATGCTGTTCATGACCCACGGCCTCGTTCGCCGCGGCAACGAGATCTGGCAGTACGTGGGCGGACACGCCGGGAACGGCATCGGCTATCACTCGGCCTGGGTCAAGGGCAGCCCGTCGCCGCTCTGGCGTCTGGTCCAGCGCCTGGACGGCTTTGTGGCTGCGGAAGCCGATTACACCGGAGGCTGGCTCGTCACGCGTCCGTTGATTTTCGAGGGCAACCGCCTGGTGCTCAACATTGACACCGGAGCGGTGGGCTACGCGCAAGTCGGTTTCCTGGATGCCTCCGGGGCCCCGATTCCGGGTTATTCGGTGGACGAATGCGTTTATATCAACGGCGACTATTTGGAAGCCGAAGTCGAGTGGCTCAAGAAAGGCAAAGACGTGGCGGAGCTGGCGGGCCGCACGGTGCAGCTTGTTTTCCGCATGCGGGGAGCAAAGCTTTACGCCATGCAGTTCGTCCGGCGTTGACCCGGATAGACTGACCTTCATGAGTACGATCACGTTGTTACAGCCTGCCAGGCTGGTGCTCGGCCGCGGCGCTCTGAACCAATGCGCGCAGGATTTGAACGCTCGCGCGGTTCGCAGGATCCTGGTGGTCACCTCGCCGCCGGTTGCAGGACTGGCCGGCCCGTTGAGGGAACTGCCCGGCGTCACGATCTACGACGCCATTGACCGCGAGCCTACCATCGCGATGTTCGAGCGCCTGCTGGCGCAGGCTCGGGAACTGGCGCCTGAGGCTGTGGTCGGTCTGGGCGGCGGCAGCGCTCTGGATGCGGCGAAGCTGGCGGCGGCGCTGGTCAACAACGCCCAACCGATCCGGGACGTTCTGGGCATCAATCTCTTGACGGAAAGGCGTACGCGCTTGATCTGCGTGCCGACCACTTCGGGCACCGGAAGCGAGGTCTCGCCCAACGCCATTCTGATTGACGATGAGGACCGCGCCAAGAAAGCGGCCATCAGCCCGCACTTAGTGCCGGACGCCTCCTACCTGGATCCGGAGCTGGCCCGCAGCATGCCGCCCGAGGTCACGGCTTCCAGCGGCATGGACGCCCTGACGCATTGCATCGAAACCTACGCCAACCGCGTGGCTCATCCGGCCACGGACCTGTACGCGCTGGAAGGCGTTCGTCTGATCGGGGCCTCTCTGGTGCGGGCTTTCGAGCACGGGGACGACCTGGAAGCGCGCGAGAACATGATGCGCGCCAGCCTCTACGGCGGCCTGTGCCTCGGGCCTGTGAACACGGCGGCCGTGCACGCGTTGGCTTACCCGCTTGGCGGCGAGTTCGGCGTGCCGCACGGAGTTTCCAACGCCGTGCTGCTGCCGCACGTGCTGGAGTTCAATCTGCCCGCCATGCCGGAGCGCTACGCCGAAATCGCCGTGGCTCTGGGCGCGCAGCGCGGCTCGGACGCCATGGAGACGGCGCGGGCCGGCATCGAGCGCATCCGCGAGCTGCTGCGCACATGCCGGCTGCCCTGCACGCTGTCCGATCTCGGCATCCCTGAATCGGCGATCCCGGGCATGGTGGAATCCGCTTTGAAGGTTCAGCGCTTGCTGAAGAACAACCCGCGCGAGGTCAGGGCCGCGGACGCCGAACGCATCTACCGCGCGGCCCTGGCCTGACACTGCGATCTACGCTCCGGCAGCTCTGAGCAGACTCCGTCATGAGCCGGTGGTCGCTGGGATCTGGTGCGACTCTACCCGGCAGCAGGGAGGCAGTGCCCGCAAAAGATCCACCCCCCCCACAACGGAGAACTTGACCGTCAGCATCAGGGACGGCATAGGTCATTTTAGAGGGGTGAATGCGATGCACGGTCAAAGGTTGGCCGGTGGTCCCCATTGGTTCCTGGCCGGAGCTTTCCTCGTGACGGTGAGCTTTAGCATCGTTCCGCACGCGGCAGCTCAGTACGGAATCATCACGCCTGGCTACCCGCTTCCGGTCTACGCTTGGTGCTTCGATGCTTATGGCGCGCCCGTCCCGAACGTGCCGGTGTATTTCCAGGTGGTCGTGCTGCCATACTCGGGCAACCACGATCATCATGACTCGGGCCGGCCGCCGGGTCGTATGGACCCACAGTATACTCAAACCGACAGCAGGGGCCGCGCGGTCTCCACGTTCTGGAGCACGGATGTAGCCGGCATACACACGGTGCTGGCCAGCAGTCCCTGCGGCACCGACTCGGGCGACATCTGGGTGATGTGGAACAACCCTTACCTGACCGCACTGCCGAATCACCCTGATTACGACAAGGTCGGCGTGCAGCCCGAGCACACCTCGCCATTCTACGGCACCGACAGCGTCGTCTACAAGCTTCAGCAGATCGCCATGCGGTTTCGGCAACAAACTGGATCGCGGATGTGCGTCAACGACATGAGCCTCCCGTGGGGAGGTCGTTTCGATCTGGGGCCTCGTTACGGCGGGAGCTTCTGGTTCACGCCGCCGCACGCCGAGCACCAGCGGGGCATCAACGTGGACATACCATTTAGCTGCTTGGGGCAGTATCGGGATGTTTTCGTGGACATCGCAAGGAGCTACGGTGCGTTCCCAGAGGCGCACCCGCCATCCAATCCTAACCACTATCACCTCCGGTTTGGGAATTGAGTAACGTTATGAAGGGAGGGGGCGTGATGAAGTTGGTCGGTTTCTTGATCCTTGCGGCTTTTCTCAGCACGGCCGTGGGGCAGCAAACGCCGGCTCCCAAGCCGGGCACGCGTCTGGAGCTCAAGTTCGGCGTTCCAGGAGAACCGCCTCCGTTAAAGCCGGAGCCCGGGGATAACCTCATCGTGGAAGAAGGCTACCTGGTGATCGAACATCTCGCCGAGGACGGCAGCATCGCGCGATACCGGGTCGAGCGCAGCACGCGGATTGACCCGCAGATCGAGGCCAGATATGAGGCGCTGCCCAATGGCTTGATCCGCTACACGTACCGTGTGACGAACGGCCCCAAGGCGGCCCAGGTCATCCGGGACTTCGCGGTGGGAATGGTGCGCCCCGACCTGGTCTCTGGCGTCGAAGCTCCCGAGGGATGGTGGTGCGTTGGCCCTTCGCTGGCATCCCCGGGTTTCCCCTCCAGGTATACGTGGGGGCGGCTTACAGACCAAGGAGGTGTGGCTCCGGGAAGGAGCGCCGCCGGTTTTGCTTTCCAATGTCCTGCACTGCCCGGGCTGGGCCGGGCGTACCTCAGTGGGCACGTGGAGCGGCGCGCATTTCCCCTGGAGAAACTCTCGCCGTGGCTTCTGGAACAGTACGCCCGCGTCATGACTTACCTGAACGAGACGGTGCACCCTCTGGTGATTGCTCCGAAGATCTACCTTTACCCGGAGAGCACAGCGGCGGATGTGATCAGTTCGGTGGCCGAGGAACTGGGTTACGCGGCGGGTCTGCCGCAGTTCCGCAAGGACCGAGAGGAGTTGCTGAAGCTGCGAGAGCAGTTAGCGTCTGCGGAGCGGGCGGCGATCCCGGCCGTGAGTGCGGCCCTGAAGGCGCCGGGCGCCGAGGGCTTCAAGCGGGCCTTGTTCGACGCGCTAGCCTTCGACTTGGAGCACGCTCTCAGGCTGAGATAGCTGCGGTTCAGCTCAGCCTGCTTCGAGCAGTCGCTCGAAGGCATCAGCAGACAGTTCCTGAAGCGATGCGACAACCAGATCCGCGGGCGCTCGGGTCCCAGTGTGGCGCAGGAAGATGCTGCGCATGCCCGCGCGGCGTGCGGCTTCGATGCCCGCAGGCGCGTCCTCGACCACGATACACCGCTCGGGCGGAACGCCCAGGCGCGAGGCCGCCAGCAGGAAGACTTGCGGGTCGGGCTTGCCGCGCTCAACGTCCTCGGCCGCTACGGTAGCCTGAAAGCAGTCCCGCAAGCCCAGGGCATCGAGCATGACTTCCACGTTCTCGCGCGGCGCCGAGGAAGCGATGGCCTGGCGCCAGCCCTCACGCTGGAGTCGCCGCACCCACTCGGCGGCGCCGGGCGCCGGAGTCAATCCGCGCTCGCGCACCAGGCGGCGGTAACAGGCCTCCTTGGCGTCGCTGATGCGGGCCACGAGTTCCGGCGTCGCTCGCGCTCCGAGCCACAGCGGGACGAACGAATCGTTGCGCTGGCCGAAAGTGGCTTGGAACTGCTCCCAGGTGATGGGCACGCCCTCGGCGGTCATGGTTTCCTGCCAGGCGCGCCAGTGCAGCTCTTCGGAGTCTACCAGCGTGCCGTCCAGGTCCCAGAGGACAGCGGCAAGCATGGGCGCGGTCTTCAGGGCGCCATCTCCGGCGGCACAGGAAGCGTGACTTTGCCGGTAGCGGCCCACTCAGCGCCGCGGGCGAACGTCACCGCGAAGGGCACAGTGCTGGTGGCGGCGACGTCGTGGCCCAGAGCGGTGGTGAACACGCGACCTTGCCCGTAGTGCACTACCCACAGCATCGGCTGGTGCAGACCCGGGCCGGGCGTCGGCTGTTTGGCCTTGCCCTGATACAGCGCGTGGTCATCCCAGGCGGTTGCCAGCACGTGGTAAGTCCCCTCGGGTTGCCATTTCAGGTTCGCGTACAGCTCGTCCTTGGTCTGCACGAACGACTTTTTTAACCCTCGGGTGATCGGGTGATCCGGGTCCTTGATTTCGACTGTGAAATCGTGGGCCGGCGAGTGGTGGCCCTGGTTGGGTCGCCAGTTGCCGGCGCACATCTTTTCGTATTCCTCCCAGCCGTCGAAGGCCGCCACCGAAAAGTGATAGATGACAAGGCCTTTGCCGGAGCGCACGAAATCCACCAGGGCCTTCTCGGCGCGCTCGCCCCAGCGCAGCTCGGGCCGCCGGCGGTCGTAGTAATTGACGACGACCAGATCATAAGGCGCCAGCGTCTCCGGACCCGCGCCGCGAAACTCCTCGGTGACGCGCACCTCGAAGCGCCCGGTGTCTTCGAGGATCTTGCGCAGCACCGGCGTGGTGCCGCGCCAATCATGAGCGTTCTGCCCCGTAATGATCAGGGTCTGGATCTTGGGCGGAGCTTGCGTTTGTGGCTGCGCCAACAAGGCCGCCGAGACGGCCAGCGAAAAGATGAATCTCACTTGCGACCTCCTGAGGCCTGCGACACTGCGGACGCACGCCGGAACTGAATTATAGCCGATGGCAGCCGCCCGCCGTGCGCTGGGTGCGTCAACGGGCGGCGGCGTCAGTTTCGCGAGCGACTGCGCTCTTTATTCGTGCCGGAAGCCCTTAGGCAGGATGGCTTCCTGCTTGCCGGGATTCCGCACCAGAACGTCATGCCAGCCGACGGAATTCCGATACGTCGTGCCGGTGATTTTTTGCGGGCTGTGCACTTTGACGTCGCGCAGGTATTCTCCTCCGATCTTGACGCTCAATCCGGCCAGGAAACCGTCGCCCTCGATGGTGACTTCGGTGCCGCCCCAACTCGGGCCGCTGGCCGGAGTGATGCGGTCTATGCGTGGAGCCACCACCGTGCCTGAGGCTTCCCTGGCCTGCGGCGGGCCGAATTGTACGGCGTCATAAGGCCGAACCTGGAACCAATAGGTTTGGCCCGCCTGGAGGTATTCGGGCTGGAAGCTGGTCACATTGCCCACGTCGAACTCGATCGGCAGGTCGTTGGGAGAGGTTCCGGCGAAGATCTTGTAACCGATGACATTGCGCGACGGGCTGCGCGACCAGCTCAGGCGCAGCGACCCCGGCGTCACCGTCACCGAGGGAACCGGGGCCGGCGGGGCGGCGCCGACGGCGGCCACGGGATCGCCCGCCACGGTGATCTCCGCGATGCCGGGCGCGTCGCCATTGGGAAAGCCTGCAAGCTGCACGTGAATCCACTGGATCGGGCCCGGGTTGGGGATGGTCACGGTGATCGGCTCATCGGGCTGCCGCGGATCGCTGCGCGCGCTAAGGCGCTTGCCGTCGCTCAAATAGATCTCCAGCGGCCCCAGAGCCTGCGTCACATTGGGCCGGGGGTAAATCTGGATCTCGCGCGCCGTAATCCGCTGTTCCCAGAGCAGCCGGACCCAGGGCCACACGTCGCCGGAGGCGGGAATCCACTGGTAGTAGCCGTTGTCGCGGCCGATGTGGCCGTCGTTGACGCGCGAGGCCTGCATATAGGAGGCGTTGCGCGTTGAGGAGGCCAGGGCGTAGGCCAGGCGCGCCAGGTTGGTCTTTGCTTTAGCGCTCAAGTCCGGACGAATCATGTGCCCTCGATGGCAGCCCGTGCAGCGCAGCACCTCGCCGGGCCGCAACTGCTCGTGCCCGAAGGCAGGCGTCATCGTTTCGCCGAGCGCTCCCGGGTAACGAGCCGCCACCCCGGTCGGACTGCGAAGGAAGAACACCACCGGACGATCGGCGGGAATCTCGGCCCGGAAGGAGCCGTCGGCGTTCACAGGGAACGACTTGAAGAAGCGCGGCATCTGTTTGCGGATCAACGGGAACTCCGGCGCGGTGAAGAAGGTCTGCGAGTCGTCATAGACCTCGATTGCGACGACCGATCCCGGCAGCGGAGATTGCAGGTGGGTAAAACGGCGGTCCAGGTCGGCGTACACGTTGGCGTTCTCGAAGATGGCAAAGCCGGTGATGGGGGCGGTCGGGTCTTCGGGCGGCGCGGTTCGCACCCGGTCCGGGATCACTTTGGGCGAGCGCCGCCAGACCGCCACCGGGTCCAATTCATCGGTGGCCGGATCGTTATAGACGAGTTGAATGTTCCGGAAGTCGCCGTCGCAGACGTAAAGTCCGAAATCGAATTCGGCGAACAAGCGGTTGCGCTCGTCGCTCCAGACTTTGCTTTCCGGGGTGTAAGAGAACAGGATTCGCCCGTCAGGCAGCGGCGTCGGGGTGAGGGCGTGCGGCCCCTCGAGATTCTCCGGGTCGCCGATGCCCTCGATGGAATTGCCTGTTCCGTCACCGGGGCGGAACTTGGCGATCGAGCAGGCCAGTGTGGAACCCAGGAAGCTGCCGCTGGCGCGCCGGGTGTAGACGATCTCGCCGTTGGGCATCTCGCGATAATGCATCCCGCCGCCGCGGCCGTGATCGAGTCGTCCGGCCAGGAAGCCGACGCGGCCTGCGTGCGTGCCGTCGGGATAAGTAGCCCAGGGCTCGAAGTAACTGGGGCCGAAGTTGGTATCCGTTTCCAGCGGCTGCAATCCCTCGGTGTAGCGCGAGGGGATATTCATGTTGTCCACCCACATGGCAAACAAAATCCTTCCGTCCTGCATCACCCACGGGTTCAGGGCGCCGGAGCGGGTGGAGATGATGCGGCGCAAATCGCTGCCGTCCGGGTTGATCACATACAGGGTCACCGTGCGATGGCCGCAGGAACCGCTCACGCCGGGATAACGCGATGAGGCGAAGACGATGCGCCCGTCGGGCAGATAAGCGGGGGCGAAATCGCTGAAACGCCCGAAGGTCGCTTCGTTTTGACGGGGCCGCTTGGGATCGTCGGGGATCGTCACGCCGCGCGTGTCGGGGGTGATCTGGCGCAAGCCCGTGCCGTCGAGGCCGATCTCGAAAATACGCCACATGTCGTTGCGTGCTCGAACGCCCGAGAAAACCACGCGCGTGCCGTCGAAGTTGACCATCGGTCGCTGCACGTCGTAGATGCCGTTGTGCGGACCCGCGAGCGTCACGACGGTTCCGTCGGGATAGCGCAGCCGCAGCGCGCCTCCGACCGTCATTTCGCGGCCCGGCACGTCCACCGGAGGGCCGACCGTGTAATTGTTCAGGGTCTGGATGTGGTTGCGGGAGACGAACACGATGGGAGGTAATTGGTCGCCGCTGGGCCGCGGTCCTTGAGTGGTGGCTAAGAGTGCTCCCAACCCCGGAACTGCCAGCGCCATAGCAGCGAGCCGGCGCCTTACGGCGCGTCGTCGAGGCTCGTGTGCATTCATGGAGTTCCTCCTCGGAATATTCTATTGCCGTCCTTGGCGGAAGGATCTCGAGGTTTGGTACCGGTACTCTCACCGGCAGTGGACGGGCCTGACGAGGCGGGTGTCTCGGGTCCGCTCCTAAGCTTTGTCGGCTGAGCTTGTGTCAAGCGGCTGACAGAACACCCAGGCGCTCGCAGTAGGTTTGTCAAGCGCCGACCAGGCGCCGTCACCGGATCGCTGGCAACGGTTTTCCTCGGCGTGAGGCCGCCGGGGCCGGCCGCAGCGTCTACTGCGCGTTGCTTCCCGCTCCTGGTGACGCGGGCGGAGAGGGTCGGTTCTTCGGGCACGCAGTCCGTCGAGAGGACGTCCGTGCGGACGCGGGCTAACCGACGCCCAACCGTGGTTAAGAGGCTAGTCTCGGCACCGGCCCATTGTAGTAAGTTCTAGAACTCTTAGATCTTTAGATGGTGACTGACAGGTCTTGTCCAGGACCCTTTGTGCGTGGTAGGATCGAACCATGGGTGCGACGAGCAGACTTCTGGCTCCTATTGTCGTGGTTACACTGCTTGTGGGATCATCCTACGCCTCGCTCATTACCAACGGCAGTTTCGAAAGCGGGCCCTCGGACACGCCTTTGGTTGTAGTGTTTGCGCCAAACAGTACGACCATCCCTGGTTGGACGGTAACTGGCGGCAGCGTTGAGTATATCACCACGTTTTGGGTGGCGGCGGATGGAACTCGGAGCCTGGATCTGAACGGATGGTCTTTAGGCACGATCACTCAGACCTTCCCGACCGTCGTGGGCCAGCCTTATTTGGTGCGCTTCGCGCTGGCCGGCAATCCGGATGCACAGCCTCGCACGACCACGGTTCGCGTTTGGGTAGATGATCCAAACGGCAGGTATAGGGACTTCTCCTTCGAGGTAAACGGGCAGAGTCGCCAGGAAATGGGATGGGTTTATCACGCCTGGACGTTCGTAGCCCTATCGGCCTCAACAACCCTGGGGTTTACGAGCCGGGATTACTATTACCACCCCGTGTACGGCAACGCGATGGGCCCGGCTCTGGATGATGTGAGCGTTGTGGAAGCTCCGGCCGTCCCGGAACCCGCCTCCCTGATCCTTGCAGGACTGGGTTTGACGGCGATCGCTCTGCTTCGTCGTCGCTGATCTCGATACCCCGGCGCTCACCGCACGCGATCGCGTGACGGGGATTACGCCGGGCCGAGCTGCCTCGTTCCTCTCTATCTGGCCGCCGGGCGGCCGAAGCTCCGTCTCGATGATAATGGGCCCGAAGCGACCCGGGCATGAAGCACGTCATCGTCGGCACCGCCGGCCACATTGATCACGGTAAGACCGCGCTGGTGAAAGCCCTCACGGGCATTGACACCGATCGCCTGGAAGAAGAGAAGCGCCGCGGCATCTCAATTGATCTCGGCTTCGCGCACCTGGAACTGGGCGATCTCCGTTTGGGTTTTGTGGACGTGCCCGGGCACGAGCGGTTCGTCAAGAACATGCTGGCCGGCGCCTGGGGCATTGACCTGGTGCTGCTGGTGGTCGCCGCCGACGAATCCATCAAGCCTCAGACCCTGGAGCATTTCCACATTTGCCGATTACTGGGGCTGCGGAGCGGGCTGGTGGCGCTCACGAAAGCCGATCTGGTGGATCCGGAGATCCTGGATTTGGTGCGCCTGGAAATCGAGGAGTTTCTCGCAGGTTCGTTTCTCGAGGGCGCGCCGGTGATTCCGGTCAGCGCCGTAACCGGGCAGGGTCTCGAGGACCTGCGAAGCGCTCTGGCCAGGCTGGCGGCGGAGGTTCCCGAGAAGAACGCCCGGGCGCACTTCCGCCTGCCTGTAGACCGATCCTTCTCGTTGCGCGGCTTCGGGACCGTCGTCACCGGCACGCTCATTGCGGGTACGGTGTCGCGCGAGCAGGAGCTGGAAGCGCATCCGCAGGGTCTGCGAGTGCGCGTGCGCGGGATTCAGGTGCACGGCGCCCCGGTCGAGCGCGCGGTTGCAGGCCAGCGCACCGCTCTCAATCTCACCGGGGCCGAGCCCGGCGATCTGCCGCGGGGGACGGTCTTGACGATGCCGGGTCTGTTTCGGGCGACGAGCCGGCTCGATTGCCGGCTGGAACTGCTGAGCAGCGCGTCTCCGCTCAAACAGCGCGCTCCGGTGCATTTCCATGCGGGCACGGCGGAGACCGAAGCCGAGGTGCGGTTGCTGGAGGGCGAGCGGTTAGAGCCGGGCGCGCAGGCCTGGGCGCGCTTGCTGCTGCGTGAGCCGATGCTGCTTTTGCCCGGCGATCGCTTCATCATCCGCATGTTTTCCCCGGTCGTCACCATCGGCGGAGGCGTCGTGGCGGACATCGCGCCTCGTCGCTACCGGCGTGGCGAGCAGCCCGGAGACCGTTTGCGCGTGCTGACCGAAGGCTCGCCCGCGGACCGTGCCGCGCTGTTGGTGCGCGAGGCGCCCTGGGGGATGAGCCTCGATGATTTGATCGCGCGCACGGGGTGGGCCACCGCGGTTGCCGAGCAGGCTGCGCAGGCCGCAGGCCTGGTGATCTTGCGGCAGCCCCAACCATGGCTGCTGGATCCTGCGCGGCGCGACGACGCAGTTGGCCGGCTGGCAGAGGTGCTTCGAGAGTTTCATCAGCAAAACCCGCTTCAGCCCGGGATGCCGAAGCAGGAGCTCCGGGCGCGGGTGTTAGCCGGCGCGCCTCCATTTCTTCTAGATGCCCTGATCGAGCGCGGCGAAGGCATCGTGGCCGAAGGCGAATGGGCGCGTCTGGCCGCCCACCGCGTGGTTCTCGACCCTCGAGAGGAACAGGCGCTGGCGGCCATCGAGGAAGCCTTCCGCGCTGCCGGTCTGGAGCCGCCGGCGCTCACCGAGGTCTTGCAGAACTCCGGCGTCCCCTTGGCGCGCGCTCGGGAATTGCTCCAGATTCTGATCCGCAACCGAAAGCTCCTGCGTCTGGGCGACGACCTGATTTTTCACGAGAGCGCCCTCGCAAGTCTGCGCGAGTTGGTGGCTACCCATCGCGGCGAGCGCTTCGGCGTTGCCCGGTTCAAGCAGTGGACCGGGGTTTCGCGCAAGTACGCGATCCCGCTGCTCGAATATCTGGACCGCGAGCGACTGACGCGCCGCGAGGGCGATGAGCGCGTCGTGCTCTAGCGCGCAGCGACCCGACGTGACGCTAAACTGGATCAGAGGGCCGCGAGGCCCAGGCGCGTGAACAGTGTGACTATGGCTTCCGTGGGTCGTCTTGGTCTCTTGTTGATGGCAGGAGGCTGCCTGGCAGCCGCCGCTGTGCCGCAGCTCGAGAAGTGGCGGGCCGCGCTGGCGCCGCGTTTCGAGCCAAACTTCGGGCAGTGGGATCCCGGGGTGCGGTTCCGGGCGCGGGTGAACGGCTACGCAGCCGAGTTTCGTCCTGGCGAAGTGCGAATCGTGTTGACCGGCGCAGCGCGGGCCGTGAGCCTGCGTTTTGAGGGCAGCCGATCTCAGGTCCGGGTCGAAGGCGAGGGACGGCTGGGTTCCATCAGCAATTATTTCGTTGGCAACCGCCCGGAGCGGTGGGTGGGAGGCGTGCCCCATTATCGCGCGGTGCGCTATCGGGAGATTTACCCGGGTGTAGACGCGCTCTTTTACGTGGCCGGCGAGTTCCTGGAGTACGATCTGGAAGTCGCTCCCGGCGCCGATCCCGGCCGCATTCGGCTGCGCTTTCAGGGCGCCGATAGCGTCCGATTGACGGGCGATGGCGATTTGGAAGTCACTGCCGGCGGTCGCCGCTTGCTCCACAAGCGGCCGGCAGCTTACCAGCGGGAAGGCGCTCGGCGGCAGGCGGTTTCCTGTCGCTATCGTTTGGAGGGCCGGGAGGGGGCGGCCTTGGAGGTGGGTTCTTACCGTCCTGACCAACCCCTGGTGATTGATCCGGTTCTGGTTTACGCCACCTATCTGGGGGCCGCATCGAATGACGCCATCGTGAGCGTAAGAGTGGATGCCCAGGGGATGGTCTACGTGGCCGGTTACACCGGCTCTAGCGATCTGACAGCCACCGCCGATAGCATCCAGACGCAAAAGGATGGAGAGCGAGATATCTTCGTGGCCAAGCTGGATCCTTCGCGGGAAGGCCTCGATTCGTTGCTCTACTTCACGTATCTGGGCGGCAGCGGCTCCGATACCCCCACGGCCATGGCGCTCGATGCCGCAGGGAAGGTGTATCTCACCGGTTGGACGCAGTCAGCCAATTTTCCCCTGGGTGGTAACGCACCTCAACCCCAACGCGGCGGAGAGACGGGCCAGGACGCTTTTGTCGCTAAACTGGATCTCTCGATCTCCGGCCCGCTGGGTCTGGTATTTTCCACTTACTTGGGAGGCGAACAGTCCGAAACCGGTTACGCCATTGACGTGGATCAGGAAGGTTATATCTACGTCACGGGAGTTACCAAGTCCGAGGAGTTTCCTTTGAAGGGTCGTCCGATCCAGCGCGGTCGCTGGGGTGACCAGGACGCCTTTATCGCCTGGCTGGATCCGAACGCTCCCGATCCCGCTTCCGCTCTCCTCTATTCGAGCTATCTCGGCGGCGAGTTCAACGATGAAGGTCGCGCGGTGGTGGCGCTCGGGCGCGGGGTAGCGGCCATCACGGGCGCCACGTTCTCGGAAATGTATCACGTCAGCCCGAACGCCATCATGCCCGCCTACCGCGGCGGTGGGGACGTTTTCCTCACCGTGCTCGACATGAATAAGCCGGAGTACGACGGTTTGAGTTATTCGACGTTTTTCGGCGCCGCCGGCAATGAGGAGCCGCGGCGCATGACGCGCGACGCCGAGGGCAGATTGATTCTGACAGGGTACACGCTCTCGTCGGATTTCCCCGTGACCGACAACGCCTTGCAATCAGCCCCCCGTCGGACCGGACAGATCTTCCTCACCATCCTGGATCCACGCCGCGACGGTCTGGACGGCTTGATTTACTCAACGTACTTCGGGGGCACAGGCGGTGAGGTGGCCTACGACACGGCATTGGACTTCGCGGGCAGGATTTATCTCACCGGTTATACGTTGTCGGCCGATTTTCCTGTAACAGGGGACGCTTTTCAAAGAACTTACGGCACCGGCGTCGAGGCCTTTTGCGCGGTGCTCGATCCCGCGGCGCCGCCCGAGCGGGCCCTGGTTTACTCAACCTATATGGGCGGCCTCGGCATCAACGTAGGACGCGGAATCGCCGTCGCGCCGGACGGCACCATTTACATCGCCGGCGAGGTGCAAGACCGCGCGTTGCCGGTCACCGCCAACGCTGTGCAGGGCACCCACGGCGGCGGGCTGGCCGACGGCTTCATCATCGGGATCAAAGCGCTGCCAACGGCCCGCAGCGAGCCTTCTCAGAGCACCAGCATGCAGTCGCCGTAGGAGTAGAACCGGTAACGCGCCTCGACGGCGTGACGGTAGGCGGCCAGGGTGAATTCGCGTCCGGCGAAGGCGCAGACCAGCATCAGAAGGCTGCTGCGCGGCAGGTGGAAGTTGGTCAGCAGAGCCCCGGTGGCGCGGAACTGGAATCCCGGGTAGATGAACAAATCGGTTTCGCCCTGCATGGGCTTTAACTCGCCCGCTCGAGCCGCGGTTTCGATCGCCCGCACGCTGGTGGTGCCCACGGCCACCAGCCTCTGGGCGGCGCGCATTCGCGCTGCTTCCTCCTCGCGGATTTCGAAGACTTCGGCGTGCAGCCGTTGTTGCTCGATGGGATCGGCGCGCACCGGTTGGAAGGTCCCCAGGCCGACGTGCAACGTGACGCGAGCGATTTCAGCGCCGGCGGCCTGGCAGCGTTCCAGGATCTCCGGCGTGAAGTGCAGACCCGCCGTGGGCGCCGCCACTGAACCGGGGCGCTGCGCGTAGACGGTCTGGTAGCGCTCGCGGTCTTCGGGCCGGTCCGGGCGGCGGATATACGGCGGCAGGGGCACGTGACCGATTCGGTCCAGCGTTTCAAACAAATCACCTTGGCAATGAAACCGCACGGTGCGCTCCCCGAACTGGCCCCAGTGGACGATCTCCGCCTCCAGACCGTGATCGAAGAAAATGCGTTCGCCGGTGCGCATCTTGCGTCCCGGCCGGACCAGGACCTGCCACAGCATGGGATCCTCGGCCGAAGGCCGCAGCAGGAAGACTTCGACGCGCCCTTTCAGGTAGTGCTTGCGCGCAGGGTTCTTCTTGCCGATCCGCAGAGCTCGTACTCCCGCGCGTCGCCCGAACAGGCGAGCCGGGAAGACGCGCGAGTCGTTCAGCACCAGACAATCGCCGGGGCGCAGGAAATCGGGAAACTCGCGGAACCAGCGGTCCTCCCAGCGCTGTTCGCTTCGATAGAGCACGAGCATCCGGGAGGCGGCGCGATCGGGCAGCGGCTCCTGGGCAATCAGCTCGTGGGGCAGGGGATAATCGAAGTCAGAGAGTCGCATGGCGGAAGCGTCGCCCGCAACCATTTTAGGCATCGAGACCTCCTGCGATGAGACGGCGGCGGCGGTGGTGGCCGGAGGCGGGACGATCCTCTCTTCGGTCGTGGCTTCGCAGCTCGCGACGCATTTCAAGTACGGCGGAATCGTGCCCGAGCTGGCTTCCCGCGAGCACCTCAGAGCCATTGTTCCGGTGGTGCGGCAGGCGCTCGAGGAGGCTGGGCGCGAGCTCGGCGAGATGGCGGCGGTGGCGGCCACAGCCGGGCCGGGATTGGTCGGTTCGTTGCTGGTGGGCCTGACTTACGCCAAGTCGCTGTGCTTGGCGCGCGGACTGCCGCTGATTGCCGTGAACCACCTGGAGGGGCACATTCACGCGGTCGTGCTCGAGGCGCGTCGCCAGGGTCGCAGCCTCGAGTATCCGGCCCTGGCTTTGGTGGTCAGCGGCGGCCACACACACCTGTTTGAGTTTCACGAGGGTCCCCGCTACCGGCTGCTCGGACGTACTCGAGACGACGCCGCGGGCGAAGCCTACGACAAGGTGGCCAAGCTGCTGGGCTTTGGCTATCCGGGCGGGCCGGTGATTGACCGTCTGGCCCCTCATGGGAATCCGGAGGCGGTGCGTTTCACACTGGCTCGCATGAAGGGCAACCCGCTGGACTTCAGCTTCAGCGGATTGAAAACCGCGGTGCTGCGCTGGGTCGAGCAGCGCGACCTTCGAGCCGAGATTCAAGCGCGGCGCGAACTGCTGGCTCGCCACCCCCGCCCCTCGGTGGATCAGTGGCTGGCGGTGACTTCGCAGGCCACGCTGGACTTGCTGGCGTCCTTCCAGCGCACGGTGATCGAGGAGTTGCTGCGGCGTGCGGCGCGCGCCGCCGAGCAGGTGGGAGCGCGCTCAGTGATCGTTTCCGGCGGCGTGGCTTCCAATGCGGGATTGCGCGAGGCTGCGGCGCGGGCCCTGTTGCCTTGCCCGGCGTACTTTCCCGCGCCCGAGCTGGCCACCGACAATGCCGCCATGATCGCGGCGGCCGCCTTTCCCAAACTGGAGCGCGGCGAGTTCGCCGATTTCAGCCTCAAGGCGCAGGCGGACTTGAAGTTGGCTTGAGGGCCAAAGCCCCGGCGCTCCCCCTCAGTTGCGCTCGGCGCGCGCCGCTTCGGATTTGCGCGGAATTTCGATGTTCAGCCGCTTGATCTTCTGATTGAGCGTGGAGAGCGGGATGTGAAGCATCTCTGCGGCCTGCGTCTGGCTCCAGTTGGCTTTCTCCAGGTGCTCCAGGATCACGCGCCGCTCGTAATCGGCCACCATTTCAAACAGCGAGGCCTCCGGGGCCAGCCTGCCGGCGGCGTCGCGGCGGATGCGCAGGCCCGCCTGCTGAAGCAGGTAATCCGGCAGGACGTTGACGGTCACGGTGGGCTCGGTCGCCAGAACCACCGCACGCTCGACGACATTCTCCAGCTCACGCACGTTGCCCGGCCAGGAGTAGTCCATCAGGATCTGCATGGCGTCGGGCTCGAAGCGCAGCAGACTGCGTCCCTGAGCGTCCAGGAATTTGTCGTTTTCCTGGCAGTACTTGTCGAAGAAGTGCTCGATGAGGGCGGGGATGTCCTCGCGGCGTTCTCTCAACGGCGGCAGGGCGATGTTGATCACGTTGAGGCGGTAATACAGGTCTTCGCGGAAACGCCCTTCGCGGACCAGTTTGAGTAAGTCCGAATTGGTAGCCGCCAGGATGCGCACGTCCACGCGAATGACTTCCCCCGATCCCAGGGGCATGAATTCCTTCTCCTGGATGACGCGCAGCAATTTGGCCTGCGTCTCCAGGCTGATGGTGCCGATTTCGTCGAAGAAGATCGTGCCGTGATTGGCGATTTCGAAATAGCCCTTGCGCGAGGCGATGGCGCCGGTGAACGAGCCTTTGACGTGACCGAACAGCGTGGACTCCAGCAATTCCGGCGGCAGCGAGCCGGAATTCACGGCGATGAACATCTGGTCGGCGCGCGGGGAGTTCGCGTGGATGGCTTTGGCGATGAGCTCCTTGCCTGTGCCCGTCTCGCCCGTGATCAGGATCGTGGAGCGGCTGGGGGCCACCTGGGCCACCAGATCCAGCACGCGAATCATGCGCTCGCTCTTGCCCACGATGTTGGGGAAGGCGTAGCGCTGCTTGAGCGCGCGCTTGAGCTGCGTGTTCTCGCGCTCCAGCCGGCGCTTGGCGATCATGCGGCCGATCTCGATCAGCAGCTTCTCGTTCTCCCAGGGCTTCTGGAAGAAATCGCTGGCGCCGCCCTTGAGCGCCTCGACCGCCATGGGCACCGTGCCGTAGGCCGTGATCAGCGCAATGGGCGTCTCGCGATCGCGCCGGCGCATCTCACGCAGCACTTCCAGCCCGTGGCGGTCCGGCAGCATGACGTCCAGCAAGATGAGGTCGTACTCCCGCGCCTCGAACTGCCGCAGACCTTCGGCCGCGTTGGCCGCTAAATCCACCTTGTAGCCTTCCGATCCCAGCAAGTCATAGAGCGACTCCCGGATGTCCGGCTCATCGTCAATCACCAGGATGCGGCCGGGCGGGCTGGCCGAAGCAGTTTCCTGGCCGGAAGCGAGCTCAGGCATGGACGGCTTTCCTGGTCAGCGGGAACTCCAGACGGAAACACGCGCCCTGGCCGGGACGGCTCTCCACCTCGATGTCTCCGCCGTGCTCGCGAACGATGCCGTAAGTCACCGAGAGGCCCAGACCTGTGCCGCGGCGCGCGGCTTTGGTGGTGAAGAAGGGATCGAAGATTCGGTGGAGATGTTCGGGCGGGATTCCTGCGCCGTTATCCCGGACTTCTACGCTCACGCCGTGCGCCCGATTCCGGCTCGAAACCCGGAGAACGCCACCCTTCTCCATGGCGTCACGCGCATTCAAGAACAGATTCAAGAAAACCTGTTGGAGCTTACCGGGATTCCCCTGAATCGGGGCTAGCGGCTCCTCCAATTCCAATTCTACCCGGATCCCCGCCTGATCCATCTGGTGCTGCACCAGGACCAGCGTCTCGCGAATGACGCGGTTCAGGTCCACATCCTCGAACGAGGTAGGAGCGCTGCGCGAAAAATTCAGCAGCGCGTTGACGATCTCGCTGGCGCGGAACGTCTGCCGAGCGATCTTCTCGAGCAGACGAGATTTTTCCTGATCGCCCGAGATCTGGCGCGCCAGCATCTGGGCGTAAGTGGAGATGACGGTCAGCGGCGTGTTGACCTCGTGCGCCACCCCGGCCGCCAGCAGGCCGATGGAGCTGAGTCGTTCGGCCTGCGCCAGCCGGCGTTCCAGCTCGCTGCGCTCGGTGACGTCGTCGAACAAGATGACGCGTCCGATCTGTTCGCCGTCCTTGGAGACCAGCGGGGTGATCGCAATGTTGACCACCGACTCGGACCCCGCGGCCGATGGGCGCACGCCGGGCTTACCGTTGCCTCCCTGCGATGGCATCTCGACTACTTTGGGCTGCGCCGGCAGCCGAAGAGGAAACTGGTAGATCTGGTGGATCTGCGTGCTGCGCCGCGCCTGGGTGAACTGTTCCACCAACTCGGCGGGGAACAGCTCGGAGAGATGTCGGCCCACCGCTTCCTCGCGATGGATCCCGGTGAGGCGCTCCATTTCGGGATTCCAGCCCTCGACGCGATCCTCCAGGTCGGCGGCCACCACCCCCACGCGGATCGAGGCCACGATGTTCTCGTTGTATTCTTTGAGCCGTTCGTACTCGGCGGCTTTTCGCTCCAGCGTCCCGTACAGGCGCGCATTCTCCAGCGCAATGGCCAGGTAGCCGGTGAACATGATCAGCAGGTCCAGGTCCTCACTGGAGAGAAAGTCGCCGGTGTCGGTGCGGCTGACCCCCAGGTAGGCGATGGTGCGTCCCCGCACTTTGCACGGCAGGTAGTAGGTCAGATCCAGATCCGCGATGGTTTGCCGAACGGTTGCCGGCCACTGCCTGCCGGGCGCGTCCACCCAGTGGCGCGTCCGCTCGAAAAACAGGAACGGCTTTTCGGGATCGGATTTGAGGAAGCTCAGATCCAGCGGATCCTGCGGCGAGGGCGGCCGGCCCCGGCGTTCCCAATTGCCGGCAGCCTTCTCCAATCGGAACCTCCCGTCGTCTTGCCCCAGGAAAAAGGCCAGGCGTTCGATGGGCAGCGTGCGGAGGAGGCGATCGGCGACCAGCTCCAGGATGGCTTGCTGGTCGGTTTCGGCGCCCAGATCGCGCGCGAAGTCGGCCAGAGTGCGGCGATAGTCATAGCGCTCGCGGTAGAAGACGTGGCGATCCAGCGCCTGCTCGATCCAGTTCCGGATGGGCTGAAACACGAAGGCCGCCACCAGCAACAGAATGATCACGGGCGCCGGCTCCAGATCCTGAAAACGCCCCACCGAGAAAATCAGGCTATAGAACAGGGCCAGCACGCATAGGGTGCTCAGCGTGTAGACGTAACCCTGGCGGAAAATCACGTCCACGTCCATGAGCCGATAGCGCAGAATGGCCCAGGCCCAGGTCAGCGGCACCAAAATGAAGGCCAAGACCGAGAGTCGGCTCAGGGGCCCGGGCAGCGCCCCCATCAGGTAGGGAATGGCATAGAAGACGGCGAACGGCGCAAAACCGGCCAGCGCCCCATTGCGCAGCCACTTCAGTTGCTGCCGGACAATGGGGTCATCGGCCTTCCGGTGGGCCGCGACCAGGGCCAACCCGCCCGCCAACCAGGTGGCCACCGCCAGAGCTAACCAGGCGCGATCCAGCAGCCAGCTCAGCTCATTCAGCGAGAGCGCCACGCGCAAGGTTCCCGAAGCCGCGCCCATGTAAGCCGCCAGCATCAGCGTTGCGGGAACGTACAGCGCCGCAGCCCGCCATCCTCGCAGCCAGCGCCGCGGCTCGGGAAAGCTCAGGCAAAAGTGCAGGAAGATGACGGGCGCGAACAAACCCGCGGCGACGTTGCCGAAGTACATCGCCTTGTCGAAATTGTTCAGCTTGCCGGTGTAATGGAACGTCGAAAAGACGAACGCCGTCAGGCAGAGGACGTAGAAATGCAGGGCCTTGCGTGCGCCTGCTCGCCGGAAGAATACAAACAACCCGATGATGAGCCAGGCGGCCCCGACCAGATACTGGTAATACAGCATGGCCTCGCGCCGCGTCTCGCCCACGATGAGCTGGGCTTGAAACTCGACGCCGCTGCGGCGGACCGTGTAAGCGGCGCGCTTCCAGGCCCCCAGCCCCACCAGCACGCGCGCGACGTCGGTGGCCCGGTCAATGGCGCCGCCGTTGATCTTGAGCAGCACATCGCCGGTCTTCAGGCCGGCCTTGTCTGCGGGCCCCCCGGGGACCACGTGCAGGGCGCGCACTCCTTCGCTGCGGTCCACCCAAACCACGCCGTCTTCAGGCAGGCGAAACCGGGATTGCTGCTGAAGGTTGATGAGAGCCGACACCACGGCGGCCACGGTGAGAACCACCAGCAAGGCGCTGGAAAATTGCAGTCTTGGTTCCCGCATGAGGCCGCCTCTCAAAGGCCGGGAAGATCCCACACCAATTCCCCCATGGCAGTGCACTTTGGCTGCCAACCTTCCCCGATGAACCGTCTTTTCCAGATTAGCCTAGTTTTCAGGAAGATACAAGATTTGCCGGAGTCCGCCCTCCGAATTTCGGGATACGACCCCTACCAGGAAGCGTATCCCTCCGCCCCCGCTCCGTCCCCGAATGACGCGGCCCGTCTTCTAGCGAGCCCCCTGACGGAGCTCCGAGACTGCCCCGTCCACCTCTTCCACGCGGATCCAGAGCTGTTTGCGCCGCAGAAACTCTTCCTCGGGCAGTTCAAAGCGTGCGGCGATCATCCGGTCCAGACTCTCTTTAGGCGCCACCCGGGTCCGCATCGTCAGCGTTTCGTTGTACTTCGGACCCAGCAGCGGATAATAGTTGAACAGGCGTTGCGCGTCGGCTTCCGATACCACCGACCCCTCCACCGTTGCCCCATCGGCGGTCTCGATGAAAACATCCACCCTGCGGATCACGAACGGGTAATCCGCCGTATTGACGAACCGAAAATCCATCACCGCTACGGTGCTGGAATCCGGCAGCGCGAGCGTGCGCACCTTCTGGATCGAGCCTTTCAGCTCCGGGTGGGCGCCCCGCTGGATGTAGAAGGCCCCCGCCACCATTAGGGCGACCACACCCAGACCGACTCCCAGGAATGGCAGGAACCGCCGGATGCGCTCAGCCCGTGTTTCTCTCATGCGCCTCGACCAGCATGGCCAGAGCGATGGAACGGATCTTGGTCTCCGGCGTTTCGGCGCGTGACAGCAGAATCAGCGGCACGCGCGCTCCGTAGACGATGCCGCCCGATTCACCGCGGGCGAAGTACAGGATGGCGCGGTAGAGGATGTTGGCCGCTTCGATGTCCGGCGCGATGAAGATGTCGGTGTTCTCCACCAGCGGGCTTTCAATCCCTTTACGATCGGCGGCGAAACGGCTCAGCGGCGCATCCAGCGCGATGGGTCCCTCCAGGTAGGCGCCTTTGATCTGCCCCCGCCGGTTCATCACGGTCAAAGCCGCAGCGTCTACGGTGGCGGGCATCTCCGGGTTGACCATCTCGAGCGCGCACAGCAGGGCCAAATTGGGTTTTTCGATCCCGATGGCGTGCGCCACGGCGATGGCGTTGCGACAAATTTCGGCCTTTTGTTCGAGCGAGGGCGCGATGTTCATGGCCGCGTCGCTCATCAGCATCAGGCGATCGAAGCCCGGGACCTGGAAAACGATGACCTGGCTGAGCAGACGTCCGGTGCGCAAACCCGTTTCACGGTCCAGCACGGCCCGCGCCAGAGTGGCGGTGGAAATCTTGCCTTTCATGAGCAAGCTGGCCTGGCCGTCGCGCACCAGAGCGATCGCCTTCCGCGCGGCGGCCGCGTCGTCAGGCTCGTGGATCAGGCGCGCGGTCGGGATTTCTAGCTCGGCCTGCCGGGCCAGCTCCAGGATCTTGTGCGCGTTGCCGACGAAGATCCCCTCGGCCAGCCCGATCTGGCCGGCGCGCTTGAGGGCTTCGATCACGTCCGGATCATGACCCGCGGCGACGGCGATGCGCGCCGGTCCAAAGGCGCGCGCGGCTTCCACTAAGTCGTCCAGATTGCGGAACATCATCGGCCTCCGTTGCCTAACACCTGGTGAACGAGCTGATCGAACTCGGCCTCTTCGAGCAGACCTTTCTTCTCGATGGCGCGCTGTTTGACCAGGGCCAGCAACCGGTTGGCTTGCTCCGGCGTGGCTTTCATGCCGCGGCGCTCCAGGTGCTCCTCGATGTTGGCCAGGCCGCTGCCCTTGCCCAGGGCGATCTCAATGCCCGGACGACCGACCAGTTCCGGTCGGAACGGGATGTATTCGAGCGGTTCGGTCTCGCGAGACCGCCGGTGGAACATGGTGACGATGCCGGACTCGATGTGGTACAGCCAATCGCCCACGATGGGGCGGTTGGGCGGGAGCGTCAGACCCGCGAGCTCCTGCACCAGCTTCGAGAGCTCATACAACTTCTCGGTTCTGACGCCCGTATCCACGCCGTAGAGGCATAGCAAAGCCATCACCGTGTCTTCCAGAGGCACGTTGCCCGCCCTCTCTCCGATGGCCGAGACCGTGACGTGGGCGACCGAAGCGCCCGCCGCCAGGGCGGCGATGGTGTTGGCCACGCCCAGCCCGAAATCTTCATGACAGTGGATTTCGATCGGTTGCGAGAAGCGCGCTTTTAATTTCGCGATCACGTGCGCGATGGCTTGCGGCGTGCAGCCGCCGAAGGAGTCCGCCACCGTCAAGGCGTCCATGTGGCCTTCGGTGGCCACGCGCTCGACCAGGTCCATGTACCGCTCCAGATCTGCGCGCGTGCTGTCAATGGTGAAAAACACGGTGTAAAGACCGGCCTCCTTGGCCGCCAGAGTGGTCTCGATCGAGGCGGCGATGGCCCACTCCAGCGTCTTGCCGTAAGCGTTGCGAATGATGTGGTCGCTCGAAGGGATTTCGGTGATGATGCCGCTGACCCCGCAATCCTTGGCCATCTTGACGTCGGCGGGCAGGCAGCGGGCGAAAGAGAAAATCTCCGAAGGCAAGTTCAGAGCCACGATGTCCTTGATGGCGGCTTCATCTTCCGCGGAGACGGCGGGCATGCCGGCCTCGATGCGATGGATGCCGGCCTCCGCCAGCTTGCGTGCGATGGCGACCTTCTCCTGACGCCGAAATGCGATGCCCGTTTGCTGTTCGCCGTCACGCAAGGTCACGTCGTGGATCTTGATGGTTTCAGGGAACCGCAGGCTCTGGCGGACCTCGGGCATCCAGTTCCAGGGGCTGGTGAACCACCGATCCGTTTTCCAGGGCTGTGGCATGGCGATTGGGACTCCTCTTCGATTGGCGGTGATCCACCAGTATATCCGGCGGAGCGCTCCTGGCGAAGGCGCGCGATCGGCCCGGGGAGGCGACGCCATCGGCGGCTCGGGCGGGATCAGGTCGGCGCAAGCACCTTCGGCTATATAATGATGGCTGTGGGAAGGTCGGCTCCCGGGACCCTTCGGAGATCGCCGGCGGCGGCCGGGGATCTGTTGCAATTCCGAAAACGGGCGATACAATAGGGTGACGGCAACCGGCCTGCGAGAAAGTTGAGATGGCGCAGGAACGCTGGGGCAGACACGCCGCGGGAACGACGGCGTGGCTTGTCTGCCTTCTGGGGGCGGGCGCGCCCGGCCTGTACGGGCAGACGTTGTTGACGAGCAACGGCCCGGGCGGAGTGCGGATTTTTAATACCGACCTTGCGGTCCTCGCCCTACAGGAGCCGCGTAAGGATCTGCCCTGTAATGTGGTCCCCATGAAGCCCATGCTGGGCTTCGATTTGCGGTTCCACGCGGGCTATGAGGTCAGCATTCCACTGAAAGAGCTGGCGGGCTCGGAAAATTTGCTCACGATGGTCTTCCGGGTCACACCGGAGGGCGGCAAGGATGAGCCGGTCTACTTCATCCAGCGTGTGCGTGTGCCGGCCATCGAACCTGACGCCAAGGGAGAGGCTTACTTGCAGGGAGCCTTCGATCTGGGCGAGGGCCGGTACCACGTGGATTGGTTGATGCGCGACCGCTCCGAGCGAATTTGCTCCTGGTACTGGGACGTGGAAGCTGAGCTGCCGCCCCGAGACAAGGAGCTGGCGCTGACCTTGCCGGCGGGCGCTGTTCAGCCGGCGGATGCAGAACCCTTCCGTGAGGAACCGCCCGTGGAGCGCGTGCAGGATCAGCCGCCTCTGAACGTCAAGGTCCTGGTGAATTTCGCTCCTCAGAACGCCGGCGCCGCCACTCTTCAACCCCTGGACGTCGCGGCTCTGGTGGCCATCCTGCGAGGCATCGCGCGCGAGCCGCGGATCAGCAAGTTCTCGGTGGTGGCTTTCAATCTCCAGGAACAACGGATTCTCTACCGACAGGATCGGGCCGACCGCATAGATTTTCCCCGTTTGGGCGAAGCTCTGCGCTCGTTGAATCTGGGCACCATAGACTTGAAGCGTCTCAGCCAGAAACATGGCGAGACGGAGTTTCTCACCGAACTGATTCGACGGGAAATCGGGGGCGAGGATCGTCCGGACGCTCTCATCTTCGCCGGCCCCAAAGTGATGCTGGAGCAGAATGTCCCCGCCGACGCCTTGAAGGAGGTGGGGGACGTCGAATATCCCGTCTTTTACATGAACTACAACTTGAATCCCCACCTGAATCCCTGGCGGGACGCCATCGGTCGCGCGGTGCGCTTTTTCCGGGGTTACGAATATACCATCAGCCGCCCCCGGGACCTTTGGACGGCGCTGAACGAAATCGTCATGCGCATCGTGCATCGCAAGGAAGCTCTTCGCGCGGCAGGGACCTCATCGCAATGAGACGACGCGCTTGGTTAGTTCTCGGCCTGGCAGCGCTGATCGGTCGCGCCTGGGATCGGAACTTCCAGCAAAAATTCCGCGAACAAAGCCTGGCCCCCTTCGTCCCCTCTCCACAGGCCGTGGTGGACAAGATGCTCGAGCTGGCCGACGTCAAGCCGGGCGAGACGGTCTACGACCTGGGTTGCGGAGACGGGCGCATTTTGATCACCGCGGCGCGCAAATTCAAGGCCCGCGGCGTGGGCGTCGAGCTGTCGCCGGATCTGGCGCGCCGCACCCATGAGCGGATCCGCGAGCTGGGATTGCAGGATCAGATCCAGATCATCGAAGGCAATCTGATGGACGTGGACCTGCGCGCGGCCGACGTCGTGGCCCTCTACCTGTTGACCAGTTCCAACCAGCAATTGAAGCCCAAGCTGGAGGCTTCCCTGAAACGGGGAGCGCGCGTGGTCTCACATGATTTCGTGATCCCGGGTTGGCAGCCTTCGCGGGTCGAGAAGGTCGAGGTCAGCCGCCGCGTCCACACAATCTACCTCTACCACATGCCTCCCAAGCAGCAGTAGGCCTGGGGTCACGGTTTGCCGACCCCACCGTATCGGCTCCATCATGCGCCGCCCAGCAGCGATCGAGCGGCCTGAAGCGCGGCCTCAAAGTCCGGGAAGTCTGTAACCTCGGGGACGTACTGGACATAACGGATGACGCCCTCGGGGTCTACCACGAACACGGCGCGGGACTCGATGCGCAGCTCCTTGATCAGCGTGCCCCAATTCTTCCCGAACGAGGCGTCGCGGTGATCCGACAGCATCTTGACGTGGTCTACGCCGAAGTTCCCGCACCAGCGCTTTTGCGCGAAGGGCAGGTCCATGCTGACGGTGTAGACTTCCAGATTCGCCAGGCGTGCCGCTTCGTCGTTGAAGCGCTTGGTTTGCGCATCGCAAACCGGGGTGTCCAGGGAAGGGACCACGCTGAAGATGCGAACCTTCCCGCCGGTGTCAGCCAGTCGCACGGGTTTCAGCGCCGTGTCCACGCACTCGAAATCCGGCGCGCGGTCGCCAACCTTGAGTTCCGGTCCGATCAATGTCAACGGCGTCCCCTTTAACGTCACGGCTCCTGCTCGTTCCATGTGCAGCTCCTTTCTCGATCCTCTTGCGTTGTTTCAGGCGCCGGAGCGCCGCTCCAGCAGTTGCGCCAGCTCCTCGGGTTCACTCACCGGAAACCGGCACGTGAAATCTTCACAGACGTACGCCCTGGCCCCTGCCGGCGGGGCCTCAGTCATTAGATGCGCCACCGAGACCGCCAGCTTCCGGGAGGAATCCTGGTCCAACACCAGCAGCACCTTCCCCGGCAGAAAGCGCTGGTGAACGACGCGCAGCAGGGCCTGGGTCTGTGGGGCGTCGCGCCGCCCGGCAATGACGATCTGGCGCAATCCGCTACGATAGTACGCCAGGGCGGCCAGCATGAGGGGAAGGGACTCCGGAGCCCGGACCATCTGGCGCCCGAAAGCTCCCAGGGTGCGCTCGGCCGCCTGGTGAAAATCGGCGCGACCCGTCATGGCCGCCAGCCGAAGCAAGTTCATCACCGAGACCGAATTGCCCGAGGGTTCAGCGCCGTCGTAATCGTCGCGCGGACGTAGGGGAAGCTCCGCGTCGGCGGCGCTGAAAAAGCCGCCTCCCTGACGGTCTTCGAACAGGGCCAGTTGCTGTTCAGTCAACCGGAGGGCTAGCTCCAGGCGATGCGGATCGAACTCCGCTTCGTAGAGATCCAGTAAACCCTGCACGTAGAAAGCGTAGTCCTCGAGGAATCCGGGGATCGCGGCTTCGCCGTCGCGATAGCGGCGCAAGAGCCGGCCGGCAGCGATCATGCGGCTCTCCAGGAACTCGGCCGCCCTTCGCGCAGCCTCCAGGTAGCGGATCTCGCCGAAGACTTGGAACGCACGAGCGAAAGCCGAGATCGCCAGGCCGTTCCAGGCGGTCAGAATCTTATCGTCTCGCAGAGGACGCGGGCGCCGGGATCGGGCTTCCAGCAAGCGCCGGCGCCCTTCGGCCAGAGCGGCGCGCACCTCCTCCACCGGCCGGCCTGCTTCCGCTGCCGTTTCTTCCAGAGTGCGAACCTCGGCCAGGACGTACGCTTCTCGATCGCCGACCCCGTAGTGCGCGCAAAACCAGCTTGCGACCGGCTCCGCGAGGAGAGAACGAACCTGGGCGGCAGTCCATACGTAGTAGGCCCCTTCCTCCTTTTGCTCCGGCTGGGCGGGATCCACGGCGCTGTCGGCATCCTCGGCCGCACAGAAGCCGCCTTCGGCGTGCTGCATGTCGCGCAGCAAGTATTCGAGCGTGTCGCGCGCCACCTCGGCGAAAATTTCCTCGCCCGCGGCCTGCCAGGCTTCCAGATAACTCACCACCAGTTGAGCCTGGTCATAGAGCATCTTCTCGAAATGAGGGACCCTCCAGCGGTCGTCTACCGAATAGCGGTGGAAGCCCCCGCCCAACTGATCCCGCAGACCGCCGCGAGCCATAGCGCGCAGCGTCGCCAGCGCCATCTGGAGCGCTTCCGAGTTAGCGGTCCGCTCCCAGTAGCGGAGCAAGAAGCTGAGCACTGCCGGTCGTGGGAACTTAGGCGCTTCCCCGAAGCCGCCGTGCGTCGGATCGAAGATCCTGCGAAAAGCGTTGAAGCCCGAATCGAGCACGGTTTCAGTAGCTTCCAGCCGCGACTGCTGGGCTTCCCAGTGCCGCCGCAATTCCGCGACGACGGCGGCTCCGCTGGATCGCACGCGCCGGCGGTCGGCTTGCCAGGCCTCGGCGATGCGCTCCAGGACGTAGCGAAGGCCGGGCCTACCGTAGCGGTTATCGGGCGGAAAATACGTGCCTCCGAAAAACGGCTCCAGCTCGGGAGTCAAAAAGACCGACAGCGGCCAGCCGCCCGAGCCGGTGGTCGCCTGCACGAAGCTCATGTAGACGCGGTCCACATCCGGGCGCTCTTCGCGGTCCACTTTGATGGGCACGAAGTGGCGGTTCAACAGCGCCGCAATGGAAGGATCCTGAAACGACTCGCGCTCCATCACGTGGCACCAGTGGCATGTTGAATAGCCGACCGAAAGGAAGATCGGCTTATCCTGACGGCGGGCCTCTTCGAGGGCCTCCGGGCCCCAGGGTCGCCAGTCCACCGGATTATGGGCGTGCTGGAGCAGATACGGACTCTTCTCGTAAATCAAGCGGTTGGTATGCATCCCCATCGGGTCAGCCCCTCGTTGTCATTATCCCCCGAGCCGGGGGGCCGCGGCCGGCGCTTTCAGGACCGGGCCGAGGCTGTGGCCGTCTCGGGCAGGTATCCGGCGGCGCGCAGATTTGCGATGATGGCCGCCAGTTGCTCGCGGACCTGCTCAGGGACCGGTCCTACCGGTCGGCGGCAGCGTCCTGCGGGGACTCCCGCCAGCGCCATCGCTTCCTTGATCACCGAGGGGAAGGTGGCTAGCGAGAAAGCCTGCCGCAGCGGCTCGACCAGGGCTTGCAGGCGCGCCGCTTCTTCCAGGTTGCCGGCTTGAAACGCTTCGTACAGCTCGACGAACGCCCGCGGCGCCACGTTGGCGCAGGCCGTGACGGCGCCCACGCAGCCGCGCTTCAGACCTTCCAGCATCAAGTGGTCGCGTCCGATGAACACCCGCAAGCCCAGGGCGCGGTATTCTTCGATCCGATCCAGTCGCCCGCTGGAATCCTTCAGGCCCGCGAAATTCTCCTGCGTCTCGGCCACATGCCGCAGGATCTCCGGCGTCAAATCCACGCCCGTGCGCTCCGGAATGTTGTAAGCGAGCACAGGCAGACGCACGCTACGGCAAAGCTCGCGGTAGTGTTCGATGAGTTCCTCGGGCGAGGGCCGTAGGTAGTAGGGGCTGACGGCCACGATATAATCTACCCCGTCGGCTTCCGCCTTCTGGGCCAGACGCACGGTCTGTCGGGTCGTCACCGCGCCCACATTGGCGTACACCGGAACGCGTCGGGCGGCGGTTTGCACGCAAAACCGAGTGGCCACCACCCGCTCCTCTTCCTCCAGGGCGAAGAACTCGCCCTGGCCGCCGATAACGAACAGCCCGTGCACACCCGCAGCGATCAGCCTCTCGATGATCCGCTGCCAGGCGGTATAGTCAATGCGTTCGTCCTCCCGAAACGGCGTGACAACCGCCACGAGCACCCCGGCCATCGGTTTCTGCATGACGTTCATTGTAACGCGCCGACCCCAGAGGGCTGCCTCGCGGCCTCGCGGCGTTGTTAGACTGGGTGCGACGCACCTCCATGCTGGACTACTATCGCCGCCATCAAACCGAATTCCTGGAAGGGCTGAAAGCTTTCTTGCGCATCCCCTCGATCAGCACTCTGCCCGAGCATGCTGCCGACGTTCGCCGCGCCGCAATCTTCGTGCGCGATGCTCTGGCCGCCGCAGGGCTCGAACAGGCCGCCTTGATCGAAGGCCCCGGCCACCCGCTGGTGTACGCCGAGTGGCTGGGCGCGCCCGGTAAGCCCACGATTCTGATTTACGGTCACTACGACGTCCAGCCGCCCGACCCGTTGGAGGAGTGGAAATCTCCGCCTTTCGAGCCCGAGATCCGCAACGACAACCTGTATGCGCGCGGGGCCTCCGACGACAAGGGTCAGACCTGGCTGTTGATCAAAGCGGTCGAAGGCATGCTCAAGGAGCGGGGCAGGCTGCCGGTCAACGTGCGTTTCCTCATCGAGGGCGAAGAGGAATCCGGCGGCGGCCACATCGCGGCTTACGTAGCGGGGCGTCCGCCTAATCTGGCGGCGGATGCCGTGCTGATCGCCGATACCGAGATGTTCGCCCCCGGTTTGCCGACCATTTGCGTCGGCCTGCGTGGCATCGTCTACGCGGAAATCGAGGTGCAGGCCGCCGGTCATGACCTGCATTCCGGCGTGTACGGCGGCGTAGCGCCCAACCCCATTCAGGCGACAGCGGAGATCCTCTGCGCCCTCAAAGACCGCGAAGGTCGGATCCGCATACCCGGCTTCTATGACCGCGTCAGGCCGCCCAGTCCGCAAGAAAAGGAAGCCTGGGAGCGATTGCCCTTCGATGAGCAGGAATATCGCGAGAAGGAATTGGGCGCTGCGGAGTTGGTCGGCGAACCAGGCTACTCGGTGTTCGAACGCCTCTGGGCGCGTCCGACCTTCGAGGTCCACGGCATCCGCGGAGGGTTCACGGGCGAAGGCGCCAAAACGGTGATACCCGCACGGGCGCTGGCGAAGGTGAGCATGCGGCTGGTCGCGGACCAACGTCCGGAGGAAGCCGCCGCACAGTTTCAACGGGCCGTGGAAGCGGTTCGCCCACGCGGCGTCACGGTCCAGGTGCGTGTCTTGCACGCCGCGGCGCCCTCGCTGGTGGATCCGGACAACCGATTCGTGCGCGCTGCGGCCGGAGCTCTCGAGGAGACCTTCGGGCGCCAGACCGTCTTCATTCGCTCGGGCGGCTCGATCCCGATCGTCGGGGTATTCCAGCAGCATCTTGGCGTCCCCAGTGTGCTGATGGGCTTCGGCTTGCCGGATGACAACCTGCATGCTCCCAACGAGAAGTTCCATCTGCCGAACTTTTATCGGGGCATCGAGGCCGTGGCGCGCTTTCTCGAGAAAGCGGGCGAGTGAAGTTCCCGCGCGGCCGCGTCACTGTTGTTCCTCCGTGACGCCTCCCTTCAAGAGTGAGGCTGGCGTTCCGCCGCCTGTCTGCGCGACGGCTGTGGTAGACTGGGCCCCGCCCATGCCGGAGACGCTCACCTGTCTGGATCGCCGCCGCTTTCTGCTCTCGGTGACCGGCGCGCTGCTGGCGCGCCTCAGCTCAGGGCAGGATGCGCCCGATGGACCGTGGAACGGGCCTGCCGTCGTCAAGAAGATCTATCTGGGCGGACGCCCGAGCTGGCCTCGTCCGGACATCAATCTGGAGGAGGAAAGGACCGCCATCGAGGCGCGTCTGGCCGAACTCGAACGCCGCTATCCTGGCCAGATTCGCTTCACCGGCGGAGAGATGGTGCGCAACGCCGAGGAGACCCTGGCCTGGCTGAAGCAGGCTGCCGACGCCGACGTGATCCTCGCCTTCAACATGGTGACCATCATCCGCCCCATGCTGCGCGCCCTGGTGGAGTCGGGCAAGCCGATCTTGCTGTTCGCGCGGCCCTACGCCGGGCACGATTGGACCGACGGGGCTGCCTGGATGCAAAGAGGCGCACGCCTGGAGTTGATCGCCTCCAGCGACTTCGCGGATCTGGATCCCTATGTGCCCTTGCTGCGCACCGTGCATCACATGAGACACAGCAAGGTGTTGCTGGTTTCGCCCCCCGCGGCGCGACCGGCTGCCGAGGGTTTCACCGAGCAGTTCGGCACCCGCTTTGGTTTCCCGAGCTACCTGGATCTGAAGGCCGCCTACGAGGCCGTCAGTCCCGAGCAAGCCCGTCGCGAAGCGGAGGCGTTCATCAAGGCCGCCGTGCGCGTGGTCGAGCCGAGCACCCAGGAAATCGTGGACTCTCTGCGCCTGTATTTCGGCTTGCGGGAAGTGCTCCGTAAGGAAGGCGCCAACGCCATCGCCATTGATTGCCTGGGCGGCTTCGGACGCAGGGAACTGCCCGCTTATCCTTGCATCGCCTTCTCGAAGTTCAACGACGCGGGCTTGTACGGCGTCTGCGAGAACGACCTGGATTCGACCATGACGCAGCTTCTGGTGACCTCCTTCTCCGGCAAACCGGGCTTCGTCACCGATCCGGTCTTCGACACCAGCCGCAATGAGGTTATCCATGCGCACTGCGTCTCGGCGACCCGATTGCGAGGCATTGACGCCGAGCCCTCGCCCTACCTTGTGCGGTCTCACCTGGAGGACCACAAAGGGGCCTCGATGCAGGTGCTGGCGCCGGCCGGCTACCCGGTCACTGTGGCGCGCTTCGCTGGGCCAAAGAAATTGTTGGTTTCAACCGGCGAGGCGGTAGGCAACGTGGATGATGAACGCGGTTGCCGCACCAAGATCCGCACCAAAGTTCCGGACGCCCGTAAGCTGCTCGCAGGCTGGGCGGCCCCGCTGAACGCCGGTCCCGCGCTGCCCGGAACGCGCGATCTGCTGCACCGCGTGCTGTTTTACGGCGATCACCTCGACGCCATTGAGCGCTTGGGCCGATTGACCGGCTTCCAGGTGGTGCGCGAAGCCTGATCCGGCAGCCTCGGGCGGCTACCGGCGCCGGATGCGCACCATCGAACCCAGAGAAAGCGCCAGGTTGACGACGCCCAGTCCTGTGACGGCGCCGCGCAGGTACCCACTGGTCCAAACCGGGACGAAGCGGGAGAAGTAGTTCTCATCCCACCATTCCAGCCAGGGGTAGATCAGCAACACCAGACTGCCGAGAAAAGTTGCCGCCGCCGCCAGCACCAGGCCCAGCGTTCGCAGCACGCGCCGGAAGCGAGCCGGGGCAGCCACGCCGACGAGTTCGGCGGTAGATGCCGCGCGCTCCGGATCCGGCGGCGAACTCATGCCGGGACCCCCGGATCCCAACGGAAATGCAGCTCGCGGCGCATCTGGAGGATCATGCGCCAGGTGCGCGGGCAAGCTTCCCGCACTGGGCGGTAACTGTAGCGGTGATGCAGACAGGGGCCAAAGGCGGCGAGCGCCGCCAGGTGTTCCGGGGCCGGATAGCCTTTGTGACGAGCCAGCCCGTACTGAGGGTAGACGCGGTCCCACTCGCGCATGGCGGCATCGCGGGCGACTTTCGCCAGAATAGAGGCGGCGGCGATCGCCTGGCAACGCGCATCGCCGTGAATCAAGGCCTGCTGGGGCACAGGCAGCTCCACTGCGACTGCGTCCACCAGCAGAAAATCCGGCTGTGGGTCCAGTTGTTCGACGGCCCGCTTCATCGCCAGTCGTGACGCCTGGAGGATGTTCACCGCGTCTATGACGAAGGCGTCCACGGCGGCGACCGCCCAGGCAGCGGCGCGCTCTCGAATTCGCTCGGCCAGCTCCTCGCGTTCTTCCGCGGAAAGCAATTTGCTGTCGCGCAGGCCTGCGATAGGACGCGCCGGATCCAGGATCACTGCCGCGGCGTAGACCGGCCCGAACAGCGAGCCGCGACCTGCTTCATCCGCTCCGGCGATGCGGTGGAAACCTCGAGCGGATAAGCTGCGCTCGAACGTCGCCAGGCAGCGGTGTCCGGACCGGGAGGACAACTTACTCGCGCTCTTTCAAACGAGCCCACTTCCCCTTGAGTCCGCGCAGATAGTACAGCTTGGCGCGGCGAGCCTTGCCCGTGCGCACGACCTCGATGTGATCAATCACCGGGGCGTTCAACGGGAAGATCCGCTCGACTCCGTGTCCGAAACTGATCTTGCGAACCGTGATGGTCTCGCCCATTCCCGTGTTCTTGCGCGCGATCACCGTGCCTTCGAAGGCTTGCAGGCGCTCTTTGTCGCCTTCCTTGATCTTGACGTGCACGCGGACGGTATCCCCCGGACGAAACGCCGGGATGTCGTCCCGCTTATGTTTGTTAGTGAACTTTGTCAACAAAGGATCTTTCATGACTGTTTCCTACGTCTACCAAATCCGAAGCGCGGTCGGCGTCGCCCACCGGTGGCCTGCAATCCTCAATCGCCGACCCGCCACGCTCCGCGCGCCGACGCTCCAGCAGGTCGGGCCGCAGGCGGGCCGTCTTTTCCCGAGCTGCCTGCTTGCGCCAGCGTCGGATTTCCGCGTGGTGCCCGCTCAAGAGCACTTCGGGCACCCTCCAGCCGCGGAACTCCGCCGGCCGCGTGTACTGCGGATAATCCAGGATACCGAGTTCCGAGCCCTCGGCGCTGAAGGACTCCTCCCGGGCGGAGGCTTCGTTGCCCAGTACGCCGGGCAGCAATCGGGCCACCGCATCAATGATGATCATGGCCGCAGGCTCGCCTCCGCTCAAAACATAATCGCCGACTGAGACCTCGTCGTCGGCCAGATGCTCGGCCACGCGCTCGTCCACGCCCTCGTAACGACCGCAAATCAACAGCAGCTCCTCATACTGCGTCAGCTCTCGCGCCATGCGCTGGTTGAAGAGGCGGCCCTGAGCCGACAACAAAATCACGCGGCGGCCGGGGGTGCGCTCCGGCCAGATCGTCTCCACGGCCTCGAAGATCGGCTCCGGCTTGAGCACCATGCCTTCTCCGCCGCCGAAGGGACGGTCGTCCACGGTGCGGTGTCGGTCGTGCGTCCAATCCCGCAGATTGTGGATGCGGATTTCGATCCGGCCCGCGTTGCGCGCGCGGGCGAGCACGCCGCAGCCGAGCGGCCCCTCGAAATACTCGGGAAAGATCGTGAGCACGTGAAAGATCATGACCGGTTCAATTCTTTCAGTCCCTCGGGCAGATCCACCACGATGCGGCGCGCCTGCGGATCAATCTCGATGCAGATGGATCGGGCGAACGGAATCAGGATCTCGCGGCCGGGTTCCGCGCCGCTGACTTCCAGCAGATCGGCGCCGCCGGTTTCCATCCAGTCCGTCACCTGTCCGATGCAGCGGCCGCTGTGGGCCTCGATGACCTCGCAGCCGATCAAGTCCGCCTGGTAATACTCACCCTCCGGGGCCGGCGGTCGCTCCTGGCGCGGCACACAAACATGCCAGCCGGCCACGCCCTCGGCCTCTGTCAGCGAGTCAAGGCCGCGCAGCTTCAGGATCCAGCGCCCGCGGTAGGGGCGTACCGACTCCACTTCAAAGGCCCGGGGCACGGCCTCCTGCTCCCCCGGCCTGAGGTACACGGTGCGCAGTTGCAAGAGGCGGTCGGGATGTCCGCTCCACAGGTCGGCGATCAACTCGCCGCGGTTGCCCCACGGACGGGCCAGTATCGCCACTGTGCACCAGGCTGTTTCTGAGGGTTTCAGGTCTCTGTCTCCCGAAGTGCGGATCACGCACTCCCGGGCAGCTCCGCCTACCGGACGATTCGCGCCGGAGATTACTCCAGGATCTCGAGCGTAAACCGCCGGTTCAGCTTCATCCCGGCAGCGCCCAGGATGGTGCGGATGGAGCGGGCAGTGCGCCCTTGCTTGCCGATCACCTTCCCCAAATCGCTGGGGGCGACCTTCAGCTCGAGCACCGTGACCTGCTCCCCTTGAACCTCGCGCACGGACACCTGGTCGGGGATGTCAACCAGAGCCTTGGCAATATCCTCCACCAACTGCTTCATCCCGCTCATCCCCTGAGCCTCCTGTTCCTGCCTCAATGATAACACTATTCGGCTTGAACCCCGGTCGGGGCAGCCGGAGGCGCTCAGGCAGCCGGCTCGGCGGCGGGGGCGGGATGCCTGGCCAACAACCGCGCCACGGTGTCTGATAGTTGCGCGCCGTGACGGCGCCAGTACTCGATTCGCTCGTAATTGAGCTGCACGGTGGCCGGCTCCGTTCGCGGGTTGTAATGGCCAACCACCTCGACAGCGCGACTATCGCGCGCGCGCTCCTTTTCGATAACCACGACCCGATAAGCGGGCTTCTTCTTGGCGCCGAATCGCGCCAGCCGAATCATCAGCATAAGTCCTCGTCCTTTAGCGCATTGTGCGCCGCTTTTCGAGCGGGCGCTCACCACGGCGCCGCCCGGCGGATCTCACGCCGGCGGTTGCAGCCCTGGGAATGGCGGCCACTTGATCTTGCCCAACCGCTTACCCAGGAAGCCGCCGCTGAAGCTCTTCATCATCTTGCGCATTTGCGCGTACTGCTTGAGCAGTTGATTGACGTCCTGCACGGTGGTGCCGCTGCCCCGGGCGATGCGGCGGCGCCGGGATCCATTGATGATCATGTGATTGGCGCGCTCCTGGGGCGTCATGGAATCAATGATGGCCACCACACGCGTAATTTCCTTCTCGTCTACCTCGACGTTTTTCAAACCTTTCAGCGGGCCGACCTGCGGCATCAGCGACAGCAGCGACTCCAGCGGCCCCAGCTTGCGGAGTTGCTTGAGCTGGTCGCGAAAATCCTCCAGCGTGAACTCGTTCTCCAGCAGCTTGCGCTGCATCTCCTCGGCCTTCCGCTGGTCAATGGTCTGCTCGACCTTCTCGATGATCGAGAGCACGTCGCCCATGCCCAGAATGCGCGAGGCGATGCGATCCGGATGAAACGCCTCCAGGGCGTCGAAGCGCTCGCCGACGCCCACCAGTTTGATGGGCTGGCCGGTCACGGCGCGAATCGAAAGCGCCGCGCCGCCACGAGCGTCGCCGTCCATCTTGGTCAGAATGACGCCCGTGATCCCCAGTCGCTTGTGGAACTCTTCGGCCGAGCGAACAGCGTCCTGACCGGTCATGGCGTCGGCCACGAACAGGATTTCGGTCGGCGCCAGCGCCTGTTTGAGCTGCTCCAGCTCTTGCATCAGCTCATCGTCAATGTGGAGCCGCCCGCCGGTGTCCACCAGCAGAACGTCGCGCCCGCTCAACGCCGCTTCACGCCGCGCCGCCCGCGCCAGCTCCAGAGGCTCCGAGGCGCTCCCCTCGTAAACCGGCAGGCGGATCTCGCGTCCGATGACGCTGAGTTGCTCGCGCGCCGCCGGCCGGCGCACGTCCACGGAAACCATCAGCGGACTGTGGCCTTCCTTGCTGAGCATGCGCGCCAGCTTGCCCACCGTCGTGGTCTTGCCGGAGCCTTGCAGCCCCACGATCAGCATGACCGTGGGGGGATCGTTTGAGAAACGCAGGCGCGCCTGATGGCTGCCCAGCATCTTGATCATTTCGTCACGGACGATCTTGACCACCTGCTGAGCGGGCGACAGGGCGGTCAGCACCTCCTCGCCCATGGCCTTCCGGCGGATATCTTCGATGAACTGTTTGACCACGCGGAAGTGGACGTCCGCCTCCAGCAGCGCGATGCGAATCTCGCGCAGGGCGGACTCCATGTTGGCCGCCGTCAGCTTCCCTTCGCCGCGGAGGTTCTTGAAGATCCGCTGAAGCTTCTCCGATAAGTTCTCGAACATGGCTGAAAGCCGTGACGAACAGACGCCGCAACCTCTGGCCGGGTGCGGGCACGCTCCTTCGAGCGCCGGAATCGCTCAAGGGGAGTTCACTTCATTATAAAGAACTTCCGCCACCTTCCGCGAGCAGGCTGCCTCGCGCCAGCTCGCTGTGCTTGCGTCCGAACAGGAAGTACACCGCCGCGCCGGCGGCCATCCAGCCGAGAAACCGGAGCCAGGTCTGGAGCGGCAGGCTCAGCATCAGGATCAGGCAGAAAAGAATCGAGAGGGCCGGCACCCACGGAGCGCCGGGCACTCGAAAGCCCCGAGTGCGTTCGGGCTGCGTGCGGCGCAGCACGATTACCCCGGCCGCCACGGCCGCGAACGCGAACAGCGTGCCGATGTTGGCCAGGTCCGCAAAGGTTCCGACATCCCAGATGCCGGCCGGCAGTCCTACGAACAGCCCCGCCACCCAGGTCGCCACGTGCGGCGTGCGGTGGACTTTGTGGATCCGCGAGAAAGCGGCCGGCAGCAGGCCATCCCGCGACATCGCGAACCACACGCGCGCCTGCCCGTACTGAAAGACCAGCAGGGAGGAGACCATGCCCATGATGGCTCCCACGCCCACCCAGCGCCGCACAGAGTCCATTCCTAAAGCTTTCAGCGATTCGACAACCGGCGCTGCGGTGTTCAGCGTGCGCCAGTCGGCCACCCCCGTGAGCACCAGGGCCACGGAAATATACAGCAACGTGCAGATGGCCAGGCTGGCCATGATCCCGAATGGCAGGTCCTTCTGCGGACGTCGCGCCTCTTCGGCCGCCGTTGAGACCGAGTCGAAACCGATGTAGGTGAAGAAAACGATCGCCGCGCCGGTCAGCACGCCTCCGAAGCCGTTGGGCATGAAGGGCCGCCAGTTGCCGGTATCCACTGCACGCGCTGCGCCCAGCACGAAGATCAGGATGGCGCCCACTTTGATGACCACCATCACGTTGTTGGCGCCCGCGCTCTCGCGCACGCCGCGCACCAGTAACCAGGTCAACAGCAACAGGATCAGTAACGCCGGAAGGTTGAACCAGTTGCCCGTGAAGCGGCCGGCGGCGATGACCGGGCCGCTCAACTCCGGCGGCAAGCGCAGACCGAACAGGCTGTCGAGAATGTCGTTGAAGTGGGCCGAAAATCCCACAGCCACCGCCATGTTCGAGACCGCATATTCCAGGATCAACTGCCAGCCCACCATCCAGGCGAACAGTTCGCCGAGCGTGGCGTAGGCATAGGTGTAGGCGCTGCCGGCGATCGGGATCATGGAAGCCAGCTCGGCGTAGCACAGGGCGGCGAAAGCGCAGACGATGGCTGTCAGCAAGAAAGAGAGAGAAATAGCCGGCCCGGCCCCCGGCCGGCCGATGGTAGAGACCGCGTCCGGGCCGTAGCGCAACAGGTCCAGCACCGGCGCGTGCAGAATCGAGTGGTAGCTTAGCGTTTCGCCGGCCGCGGCCGTGCCGGTCAGGATGAAAATCCCGGAACCGATCACCGCGCCGATGCCCAGCGCCGTCAGGCTCCACGGACCCAGAGTCTTGCGCAAGCGCCGCTCGGGGGCTTCCGCGGCGGCGATGAGCTGGTCAATGTTCTTGGTGCGGAAGAGCTGACTCACGGCCGGCGTGCGAGGCTGGCGCTACCTCTTGCGTTGACCCTTCGGCATCTTGCGAACCTTCTTCTTGTGCGCGCCGCGCGGCACGTCCGGAGGACGCTTGGTCTTGGGCGGGCGCCGCTTGCGGGCCTCGCGCTTCAATCGCTTGCGTTCAGCTCGATCGGTGATGTGTTTCGTGTTCATCTTGGCTTCTCAACGCGTAGCGTTCCACCAATTTTTTCAATCCGTGACCAGGGAAGTTTACTGTGATTTTGGCATATTCGCCCTCGCCCTCGCGACGCACGACGACGCCCCGTCCGTAGCGAGGATGCTCGATCACCATCCCCAGCACACTCTTGGGAGCGGGCGGCGGACGTGGAGGCAGGGGCTTCGGCGGCGTTGGGGCAGAGGCAGCCTGAGGAGGCGGCGCGCCCTCCCGCTGCGCGAAGAACTGCCGGATGGCGTCCACCGAGTTATATGCCTTTCCGGTGTAGGCATGCCTGCCGGCGGCCTGACGCGCCTCGTGGCGCTCGACGGTCAAATCCAGCTCGCGCGGGCTCGGCGTCCGGTTCAGATGTTGTATCAGCGCGGCTGGAACCTCCTTCAAAAAGCGTGAGGGCTGACAAGGCTCCGGCACGCCGCTGGCCCAGCGCCGGCGCTGAGCCGCCCACGTCAGGATGAGCTGCCTCTGAGCGCGCGTCATGCCCACGTAGAACAGACGTCGCTCTTCCTCCAGAGCGCTGGGCGAATCCACCGAACGCGCGTGCGGAAACAGCCCGTCTTCCAACCCTGTGATGAAGACGACGGGAAACTCCAGGCCCTTGGCGTTGTGCAGCGTTAGCAGGGAAACCTGCGCCCGCTCATCCACGGTGTCGGCTTCCGAGACCAGTGCGGCGTGATCCAGAAACTCCGCAATGCCTTCGCCGCGCTCGGCTGCTTCGGCGGCCGCGTTGACCAGCTCTTCCAGGTTCTCGCGGCGCGATTCCGATTCCGGCGAGTCGTCGGCCTCCAGGATCTTCAAGTAGCCCGTGCGTTCCAACACCAACCGGATGACGGCGTCTACGGTCAGCCTTTGGGCCTGCGCACGCAGCTCGCGGATCAGGCGCTCGAAGCTCTCCAGCGCCGCTCGTGCGCGTACGCCCAGCCTGTCCTCTTCCACGATCCGTCCGATGGCTTCCCAGAGCGTGAGCCGGTGCTCGATGGCGTAGGCCTCCAGTTGCTCGACGGTGGTCTTGCCGATGCCGCGCGCCGGCGTATTGATGATGCGCAAAAGGCTCACGGAATCCTGTGGGCTGAGGATCACCTTGAGGTAGGCCAGCACATCCTTGATTTCGGCGCGCTGGTAGAAGCTGAATCCTCCGACGACGTGATACCGCCTGCCGTAGCGTCGCAGCGCCTCCTCGAACTGCCGCGACTGCGCGTTGGTGCGGTAGAGAATGGCGACGCGGGCTTCGGGCTGGCGGGCCAGAATGCGCTCGATCTGATCGGCGACGAACAAAGCCTCCTGCTCGCCGTCGGCGGCTTCGTACAAGCCCACGGGCGCCCCTGCCTCCCCCGCGGTCCACAGACGCTTTCCCAGACGCTCGCGGTTGTGCGCCACCACCTGCGAGGCGGCCTCCAGAATGTTCTTCGTCGAGCGGTAATTCTGTTCCAACCGGATGATGGTGGCGTCCGGGTAATCCTTCGAGAACTCCAGGATGTTGCGGATGTCGGCCCCGCGCCAGCTGTAAATGGACTGGTCCTCGTCACCCACGACGCAGACGTTGCGATGCGTCTCCGTGAGCAGGCGCATCAGATCGTACTGCACGCGATTGGTGTCCTGGTATTCGTCAATGAGCAGGTGCGCGATGCGGCGGTTGTAGTTTTCCCGCAGGGCGTCGTTGTGGCGCAGCAGGCGGACCGCCTCCAGCAACAGGTCGTCGAAGTCCAGGGCGTTGGCCTGCCGCAGGCGGCCTTCGTACTGATCCCAGACCGCCGCCAGCCTCTTAGTTTTCGGATCGCGCGCCTGGGAGCTCATGTCCTCCGGCGTCTGGCCGTGGTTCTTCGCGAAGCTGATGCGCGAGAGCGCCGCGCGGCAGGGTATGAAATTCTTCTCGTCCAGCCCCAGGTGACGGTAAACAGCCTTGACGACGGCGAGCTGGTCGTCCTCGTCGTAGATGGTGAAGTTGGGCGTGAATCCGGGTCGGAGTTCGGCCAGCGCCCGGCCGTCGCGGCGCAGGATCCGGACAGCGAAAGAGTGGAACGTCGAGACCGTCAACGCGCCGAGCGGATAGCGGCCGGCCAGCAGCGCGGCCACACGTTCCTTCATCTCGTCGGCGGCCTTGTTGGTGAAGGTCACGGCTACGATGGCGTAGGGCGGCACCCCACGGGCGGCGATCAAATGGGCGATGCGGTGCGTGATGACGCGCGTCTTGCCGCTGCCGGCGCCGGCCAGAATCAGCAAGGGACCTTCGCCGTGCTGAACGGCCTCGCGCTGCCGGTCGTTGAGTCCTTCGAGGAAATCCATGAGCTGCGTGGGTCAGGCCCCGGGAGTGATCCGAGCGGCGCGGCCGCGCCGGCGTCCTTCCACTGGACGATTCTAGCACGCGGCGGAAGCCGCACCGCGATTCGCGGCGCGGCGTCGGCGTGAGGCCCGCCGCGCCGCGCTCTCCTCCTTGCAACCCGAAGGCGCGAGATCCGAAGCTCCGGTCCTGGTGGCGCGCATGATGCGCCTTAGGATGGGTTGCGGGACTCTTTCCCCATAGCCTGTGCCAGCCGAGCTTCTAACTGCGCAAGGTTATGGGCTGCCGCTGCGGGGTCCGTCATCAGCCGAATCAGACGGTCGTGAGATTCATCCTGGACCAGACCGGCTTCCCAGCGTTTCACGCTGGCCACTCCCACACCCACATACCGGGCGAACTCGGCCTGACTCATGTGCAGACGGCTGCGAATGTCCTTCAGCTCCTGCGAAGTGAGAAGGCCGTGCTTACGGCGGTAAGCGTCCGCAACGGCCCGCGCGTAGGCGTGCGACTGCTCAGCGGTCAGAACCTGAAAGCCGCAGCGCCCGCAAACCAGCGCCTCGGTTTCTACGGCGAACTTCTCGCCCCGAACCTCGCCCTGGACCCTTGTAAGTTTCGCCTTCAGTCGGCCTCGGCCGCAACGATAACATTTCATCACAGTTGACCCCGGCGCCGATAAATCGGCGGATGACAGGACCAGAAGAGCACTTTCGGCCTGCGCGGAGTTCCTTCGATCTGGAATTTCAAGTAGATCCTGGATCCCAAGGTCACGCTGTCGAAAACGATGGTATCATATGATCCCGCCGGCGCCAAGCACCCTATCGTCAGGTTTGCCAAAACAAGAAGCTCACCGCATCATTGTCGGTCCGGCCCCCGCCTCGCCTCAGTGAGATGGCGGTCTGTGCCTGCGCCAGGCATTGCGTTGTGTTGCTCAGGGTAGGACCTTCGGCTGCTCCCGCATCGCCGCGCTCTCGCTAGCATGGATGCCATGGGCGATGTCGCGCTGGCGCTGGATCTCGGAACCGGAGGCGCACGGGGCGCACTCTACTCGGAGGCCGGCGAACGGCTCATCGGCTACGGCGTCGAGTACTCGATCCAGCGCCCCGCGCCCGGCTTCGTCGAGCAGCGACCCGAGGATTACGTCGAGGCGGCTCGGCAGATCGTTCGTGTGCTGGCCCGGCGCGCCCAGCGCGAGGGCCTGCGCATCGTCGTCGTCGGTTTCTCGACACAGACGCCCACGCTGGTGTTTGCGGATGAGAACGGTGAAGCCGTGGGCCCTGCGATCCTCTGGCAGGATACCCGCGCTGCCGAGGAAGCCGAGTGGCTCGGCGAGTACGTGGACGCTCGACGCCGCCTGCGCTGGTTCGGCATGAATCTGCCTCCCGCAGCAGCCTCTCCCCACGCCAAGCTGCTGTGGATGGCGCGGCGTCGCCCGGAAATCTGGCGGCGCGTGCGTTGGGTCATGCAGCCCAAAGATTACGTGGCGGCACAGTTGACCGGCCGCTTCGCCACCGATCCCTGGTGCAGCAAGGGCCTGGTTCATCTCGGCACGGGCATCGCGGATCCGGAGTGGCTTGCCTTGTTGGGCAAGCCGATTTCGCCGAGCCCTCCCGCACTGGAGCCTCACGCCATCAGCGGACGAGTCACCGATCAGGCCGCGGCCCAGTGGGGTCTGGACGCGGGAACCCCCGTCATCACGGGCTGGTCCGACGCGCTGGCCGGCATCCTCGCCACAGGTGCGCTGCACCGGGAGCGGCGCGGATTCGTACTGGCCGGCACTTCGGAAATCATCGGCCTGAGCCTTCGCGGCAAACCGCCCGGTGAGGGCATTTATCACGTGCCGGCGGAACTGCTGGATCTCGAGGGCCTCGATCTGCATTTCGGGCCCACGCAGGCGGGCGGGGATTCGCTGGCGTGGCTGGCGAAGCTCGTGGATCGCCCTCACGAAGAGCTGTTCGCCATGGTCGAGCAACGGCGCGGCCTCACGCCGATCCTGTTCCGGCCGTATCTTCACGGCGAGCGCGCGCCGTACTGGAATCACGCGCTTTCGGCCAGCTTCGAAGGACTGCGCGGTCAGCACGGCATGGCGGACCTGGTTCATGCCGTGCTCCAGGGCGTGGCGCTCCACGAGCGGCTGGTGCTCGAGCGCGCCGAGCGGGAGTGGCCTGCTGAGGAAGTCGTGTTGGCCGGAGGCGCGGCGCGCAATGCGTGGTGGAATCAGTTGCGCGCCGACGTCCTCCAGCGCCGCGTGCTTGTATTGCGAGATCCCGAAGCCAGTTTGCGCGGCGTGGCGCTGCTGGCCTGGGGCGCACTGGACTTCAACCGGCTCCGTCATCCTGATCCCGCTTGGTTCGCCGCCGAAGAAATCCTGCCGGACGCCGCTCTGGCGCCGATGGCCCAGGAGCTGCTCGAGCGCTTTCGTCTGCGCTGAGATCGTGAGTTCTCCAGCGGAGTGCTTCGCAGAGCGCTCATCGCGCTGAGCGAGCATGGCAGCCAGAGATGCGCCTTGATACAAAGTCGCACCCGCGCGGTCTTTGATCGCCGTCGGTGCAACGATCTTGCGCCCGCGATCTTCCCTCGCTGAGCTTCAGCGAACCGCGATGGTGACGCCCGGCTGGCTGCGCGCTGATCCCACCCTGAGCTCGACGGGCAGCACGCCCGAAGGCAGGAAGCCTCCGGGGATCCGGGCGTTGATCTGAAGGACTCCCACCAGCCCCGGTGCGCTGCCCGCGAACAGAATTTCGGCCGGATGGACGCCGATGGTCAGCGTGACGGGAAGCTTGGGCCTCGGCCAGGGCGCCGCAGCCGGACGCCCGTCTTCGCCGGCAGGCTCGGTCTCGCCTTCGCCCGTCGCGAACAGGGTGATCACGGATCCGCGCGGGGCCGGGTTACTCGCTGAATTGAGCGTGCCGTCTTCGTTGAGGGCCGCCGCCTGACCCGTCCCGCCGGAAACCGCGAACAGAGCCGGCGAGGACTCGGCCACCGGCAGCAGCATCTTCAGGCGCAGCTTCCCCTTATTCCAGACTTCGAGCTGGGTCTCTTTGAGCGCCGCGATCCCGTACGGCGCCTGAACGTTGATCTGGTCGGCTGCGGCATACAGCAGCGCGGACGGCTTCCCATCCCAGAGGACCTCAACCTCTCCCAGGCGGGTTTCCAAGACGCCGGCCCCGTTGAGCTTCGCGCCAAGTGCTTTCTCGGGCCCGATTCCGGCGGCATAGATGGTGACGATCTGGCCTGGCGCCACCGGCCCAGGAAGCAAGCTGGCGGCATTCACTACAGCGGCGGTTTCGAGCGCGGCGGCCGCCGCCTCCACCGCAGGCACAAGCTGCCGCACGCGGTGATTGTCCTGATCGGCGACGAAAACGTTGCCGGCGGCATCCACGGCCAACGCGGCCGGGTATCGCAAGCGCGCCTGGCGCGCCGGTCCTCCGTCGCCGCTGAAGCCAGGGGAGCCGTCGCCGGCGATGGTCTCGATGATGCCCTCAGGATTGACCTTGCGCACGCGGTGGTTGTCGGTATCGGCGATGTAAAGATTGCCCTGCCTGTCTACGGCCACTCCCAGCGGATGATTCAGCCGCGCCTGCGTCGCAGGTCCCCCATCGCCCCCTGCGCCCGGCAGGCCCGTACCCGCCACCGTGGTGATCAGGCCCGCGGGAGTCACCTTGCGGATGGCGTGATTCATGCGGTCGGCGATGTAGAGGTTGCCTTCCCCGTCCAGCGCCAGGCCGCAGGGCGAATCCAGCAGCGCGTCCACCGCGGGGCCTCCATCGCCGCCATAGCCGCGGATACCGCGCCCCGCGACGGTGATGAGCGCGCCGTCGGGAGTGAGCTTGCGAACCCGGTGGTTATTGGTGTCCGCGATGTAGACGTTGCCCGCTGAGTCGGCCAGCACGCCGGCGGGTAAGTTGAGCTGCGTGACGGTGGCCGGTCCGTCGCCGTTGTACCCCGCCTGCCCTGTGCCTGCGGCTGTAGCGATCAAGCCGGAGGGACTGACGCGGCGGACGCGGCTGGCGAGCGCGTCCGCGATCCAGAGGTTCCCGGCAGCGTCGAGGGCCACGGAGGCAGGCGCAAACAATCGCGCGGAGATCGCTGGAAGGAATTCACCGACGGCCCCGCCGCGTCCCGCGCCCGCTACCGTGGTGATGACGCCTGCCGGCGTCACCTTACGCACGCGAGCGTTGCCGGTGTCGGCGATCCAGATGGCCCCATCTGGTCCCAGCGCGAGCCCTCGCGGGCTGTCGAGCCTCGCCACGGTCGCTTGAGCCCCGTCACCCCAGAAGCGCGGCTCGGTCGTCGCGCCCGCGATGACGCCGAGGGCGCCGCCGGCAGTGATGCGCACGATCTGAGGCGCGCCCGCCGCGGCGTAAAGGTTGCCCGCGCCATCCAGCGCCAGATCGCGCGCGGCGACGTTGAGCACCGTGGCGGCGCCCGAAGTCGCCAGCCTTACCACGCGCGTGCGATCAGCAATGTAGAGGTTCCCCGCGGCATCGAAAACGAGTCCTGTGGGCAGCTCCAGCGTGACGGGCACATTGACCGTGCTCAGGATGTCGGCTGCGAGCCGGCGCACGCGGCGGTTGCCGCTGTCGGCGATGTAAAGGTTCCCGGCGCCGTCCAGCGCCAGCCCCGCCGGGTAATTGAGCTGGGCATAAGCCGCCGGCCCGCCGTTCCCCGCGGTTCCCGGCGTCCCCGTGCCCGCGAGGAGTCGAATCTGTCCTCCGGGACTCACCTGATAGACGCGGTGATCCAGGAATGCGGAAATGTAGAGATTCCCGGAACGGTCCAATGCGAGGTTGCGCGGTCCGAGCAAACGCGCGCTGGCGGCTTGACCGCCGCCTGCCGAGGGATCGGCAGCGCCGCCCCCCGCTACGGTGCGGATCACCCCGTCAACGCCCACCACGCGCACGCGGCCGTTGCCAAAGTCCGCGATGTAGAGATTCCCTGCCGGATCCACCGCCAGCCCGTAGGGCTGGTTCAATTGCGCCTGGGCTGCCGGACCGCCGTCGCCGGAGAATCCCGCCTGGCCCGTGCCCGCAACGGTGGTGATGACGCCTGAGGCGTTGATCTTGCGCACGCGGTGGTCTGCCGGATCCGCGAGGTAAAGGTTGCCCGCCGCGTCGCGCGCCAGGCACTCGGGCGCCAGCAACAAAGCGGCGGAAGCCGGGCCCCCGTCGCCGACGAAGTCGCTGCCGGCCACAGTGCGGATCGAGTAACTGACATCGGCCAGAAGAACCGCCGAAGCGAACACGCACGGCAGGAAAACCTTCAGGTGCAGCCCTTGACGCATCAGCGCTCTGTAATTATCTGGTGCGTAACAGCAGGCGAAATTCTCGCCGCTGTCTGCCGCGGGCGGCGCCTGGTTTCCGCGCAATTCAAACTCTCGGTCTGCGGTTCGATAAGGCCTAATGTGAGCCAGTGGTGGCGCGCTTTCGGTTGGCTGACGCTGCTGGCTGCGGGCGCCGCAGCGGGGGCCGAATCGCGCCTCCACCTGAAGAATCCGCGCGCCGTGCTGGTCGAGGATCTTCAGGAATTCCTCGCCGGCCCCCTGAAGCGCCGCGCCCTGGATCGTTCTCACGTGTTGCTGGAATTCCCCGAGCCGCCGGGCCTCGAGCAGGTTCTCGAACTGGAGCGACGCGGCGTCGAGGTCGTCAGTTATGTTCCCGACACCGGCCTTGTGGTTTCCGTCGCCGACGACGTGCGCTTCGATGGCCTGGGCCTGCGGTGGGCGGGGCGTTTGCGGGCGCCTGATAAACTGAGTCCTCTGGTGGACGCCGTCGGATGGAGCCAGTGCGTGATCGAGTTTCATCCGGATGTGGATCCCTCGGAAGCGCGCGCCCTCGTGCGCGAACACCGGCTGGAGATCGTCGAGCACCCCGCGCGTCGCGCCAACGAGCTGATCGTCGTCGGGGACACCGCACAGATGGCACGGTTGGCCGAGTGGGATGAGGTCAGCTACGTCTATCCCGCCTCCGAGGATTTGATCAGCGGCAGGCCTGTGGAGGCATGCACCGGCGCACTCACCCTCTGGGGACCGGTGGCGCAGTACGTCGCGCGGGTGGGAGAAGGCTGGGACGGGTCGGGGCGCAATGCCGCGGATTTGCGCTACTACCTAGCGACGCTGGCACGCGGGCTGCCGCGCGAGCAGACGCAAGCCGAAATTCTTCGCGCGCTCGAGCAGTGGGCCCGCTACGCCATGCTGCGCTTCACACCGGGCGACGACGAATGGGGGCCCCGCACGCTGCGCTTCCTCTTTGCTTCCGGACCGCATGGCGATCCCTATCCTTTCGACGGCCGCGGGCGCGCGCTGGCGCACGCCTTCTACCCCGCGCCTCCCAATCCCGAGCCGATCGCCGGCGACGTCCACTTCGATGACGACGAGCCGTGGGCCATCGGCGACTACGTGGATGTTTTCAGCGTGGCGCTGCACGAAATCGGCCACGCCCTGGGGCTCGGACATTCCGACAAGCCGGGCTCGGTGATGTATCCCTACTATCGCAAGCTGTCCGGCCTGACTGCGGAGGACATCACCGCGATCCGGGATCTCTACGCGGCGCGCGAAGAGGCGCCGTCGCCGAATCCGCCCGCGACGCCGCCGACGAACCCGCCGACAACGCCAACCCAGCCTTCGACGCCGACCCCACCGAGCACTCCCAGCACACCCCCGACGACGCCAACGACGCCAACCACCCCGACCACGCCGACAACCCCGAGCACACCGCCCACGACACCCAGCACGCCGACGACGCCCACGACGCCCCCGCAGAACCCTACGCCGCGGGCGGGCGCTGACCGGACGGCGCCGTCGTTGACCATGGTTTCCCCGGCCGGCACCAACGTGCTGACTTCGGCGACCAGCATCACGCTGCGTGGCACGGCCTCGGACAACGTGGGAGTCACCGAAGTCGTCTGGTCCAGCTCCACCGGAGCGTCGGGCGTTGCCCAGGGAACCACGCAGTGGACCGCGGGACCGATCCCTTTACAGCTCGGAGCCAATACGCTGGTCGTGCGCGCCCGCGATGCCGCAGGCAACTCGAGCTGGCGCTCGCTGGTCGTGACGCGCCGCTGAGGACGCAGGCGCGCGGGCCGTCGGATTTCCCGCTGGTCCTGGCCCGAGTATAGACCCTGCATCGGCAGCAAAGCTCTCGGAAACCGTTTTTCCGGTTGAGAAACTCTCCCTGCGGCGCGCACTAACTTAGTCGGCCGATCTCTCCATGGCGCTGTTCCGGACGCGGAGCGCAGCCGTCTACGGCATCGAGGCGCACCCGATTGATGTCGAGGTGGATTTGTATCCTTCCGGCAGCGCGCGCGATTTCATCACCGTGGGCATGCCGGACGCCGCGGTGCGCGAGAGCCGGGAACGCATCAAATCCGCGCTTTGCAACTCCGGTTTCGGCTATCCCAACAAGGCGGTGACCATCAACCTGGCCCCGGCCGACTTGCGCAAAGAGGGAGCGGGCTTTGACCTGCCGATGGCGCTGGGGATTTTGGGGGCCATGGGGACGGTGCCGCGGGTGGACGATTACCTCTGGGTGGGTGAGCTGTCGCTGGACGGAGCGGTACGTCCGGTCCGCGGCGTGCTCTCCGTCGCCATCTGCGCCCGCCGGGAGCACGTTGGGAACTTGGTAGTGCCGGCGGAGAATGCGGCTGAGGCCGCGGTCGTGGACGGCGTGCGCGTTTACGGGGTGCGGCACTTGAGCGAGGTGGTAGCTCTGGCGACGCAGCCCGAACAGTTCACGCCCGTCAAGCCCAACGGGCAGGGCGTCGCCACAGGGACCGCCGCCAGACTGGATTTCCGTGACGTTCGCGGGCAAGCGGCGGCCAAGCGCGCCCTGGAGGTGGCGGCGGCGGGCGCGCACAACGTGCTCATGATCGGGCCGCCGGGTTCAGGCAAAACGATGCTCGCCCGGCGACTGGCGGGCATATTGCCGCCCCTGAGTTTCAACGAGGCTCTGGAGACCACGCAGGTGCATAGCGTAGCCGGCGTTCTGCCGCCAGGTGCGGGTCTGCTGTCGGAGCGGCCTTTCCGCGCGCCGCACCATACCGTCTCGGACGCCGGTCTGATCGGCGGCGGGGTGGGCGTGCCGCGGCCCGGGGAAGTGAGTCTGGCGCACAACGGCGTGCTTTTCCTGGATGAGTTTCCGGAATTTCCGCGCAACGTCCTGGAGCTGTTGCGGCAGCCGCTCGAGGACGGGGCGGTGCGTCTGGCGCGGGCCTACATGACGCTGGAGTTCCCGGCCCGCTTCATGCTGGTGGCGGCTATGAATCCCTGCCCCTGCGGCTACCACGGAGACACACGTCGGGAATGCCGGTGCACGGCGGCCATGATTCAGCGCTACCTGGCCAAGATCAGCGGGCCGCTGATGGATCGGATTGACCTGCACGTCGAGGTGCCGGCGGTGGCCTTTCAGGAGCTCCGCGGGGCCGAGATGGGAGCTTCTTCGGCCGAGATTCGCGCGCGGGTGGCTGCGGCGCGCGCCCGCCAGACGGCTCGCGGTTTCTACAACTCGCAACTGCCGCCCAGGCTTTTGCGGGAGGTGTGCCGACTGGACGAGGCCGGCGAGCGCACGCTGGAGCTGGCCATGCGGCGGCTGGGGTTTTCCGCCCGAGCGCACGATCGCATCCTGAAAGTAGCGCGCACCATCGCCGACCTGGCAGGCGAAGAAACCGTCTCCGCCAAGCATCTGGCCGAGGCCGTGCAATACAGGAGTTTGGATCGGAATTACTGGGGGTGAGTAAGCTCGGTAGCAACGGTACGCGTTCAGGGGTTCCAACTTATACCCGCTGCCGTCTCAGCGATTTATCATGATATCTCTGCGGAACAACAATTACCGAGGAGAATTCGGCCCGGTTGGTCAGCGATATCTTCGAGCAGGGGGACACGTCACGCGATTCGAGTCTTTGCGTACTACCCCGAGGTTCTCGGTTTGTCGCGTCCTGCGGATCTACTTCGCCAGCCAGAGACTGTAAGAACTCGGCGAGGTCGAAATCTCGAGTTCCTGCCAACCGCTCAGGCCGCCAGGGATCAGAAAATTGAGCTGACACACGCCCGGAGCTCCCCGACCCGCGAATCACCGACTGAGGTTGCCGGCGCCCACCGAGTCTGCCACGCCGCGTGCGGAGGGGCGATGCCGCTGCGCTCATGATATCGGGAGCGTGGCGGATGAGCAGCGCGAATTGACGCCATGCTGCGGCCGGCCCGTCTCCAGACAGCCGAACTTCTGTGCCCTTCAACCCGCCCGGCGCGCTCGCAGCCTCAATGCGAGCAAGCCGCCTCCGAACAGCAACCACGTGCCGGGCTCGGGAATCTCGGCCCCGGGGCCGATTTCGAAGTTGAAACTTTCACTCTGCCCGGCGATGGTCCAGGAAACCGAGTCTACCGCCCCGGCGAACACGCCGTTCCAGCCGCTGCCCACACCGGCGTTGAAGCCCAAAATCACCGCGTTCGGGAAATAAGCCTGCCATTCCGCCAGCGTGGCATCGTAGGCGTAAGGCGTGTCGTTGATGTTGGCCGCGAATCCGATGCCGAGACCGAAATTCCACAGAAACGTAGACGGGCCGACGCCTTCGCTGACCCAGGCGTTGGTGGGAGCTGTGGGCGCTCCGTTGTAGACGCGCTCGAAGACCAGGCCCCCTCGATCGCCCAGCGTGGACAGGTCGCCATCGGCATCCAGCAGAATGCGCAACACCGGATGCAGGTGCGCGGCCACTGTGGTGCTGCCGTCACGATACCATGCGTAGCTGAGGCTCTGAAGATTGGAAAACAACCCCAGGGATCCCGAAGCCACGTAGTTGCCGCCGACCTCTACCGCCGACGCCAGGTACTCAATGTCCGCTTTGCCTGAGCCCGAGGGGCTGTAGAAGTACACCGACCCTGTCGTCGCATAAGGTAGCATCGGGTTGATTCCCACCGTCCCGCCGTTGCGCACGTTGTTGTAATACCATCCGCTCGATCCCACAGCCTGGCCCTGGTTGGTCGGCCCTGGGTTAGTGAAACTGTCGCCCGGCGGATTATTCGGGTAAACGATGGCGCTTCCGTAGGCGACAACGCTGCATATCAGCACACTACCAATAGAAACCACATTCTTCATCGCAAATTCCACCTCGTTTTGCCGCCATGCGGCAGGTGATCGTCACTGCCGCCGGCTTAGCATCGGACGAAGTTTTCAGAGGTCAGGGAGTGAAACTCCCATAAAGTAGATGCCGAAGTCCTTGCCCGAGGATACGGTGAGGGGCTGCGTTCGTCAACCTGTTACTTCCTAGTACCCCGGTCATAGAAGTAAGCCCCGGGGTAACCCGCAATGACTCCTGCCGGAGGCCGCGCCGTGGACGTCCACGGACGACACCGGCGCCGGCGGGATTGGTGGCACTTTGCGCCCGCCGAGAGATCGCCCATCCGCCGGGGCTGTTCCTTCAACGCAGCGTCGGAGCGGCGGAGCACCGCTCGCGCGTCTCCTGCGCCTCCGCGGCGCTCACACGCCTGAAGACAGGCGCCCGCCCGGGCCGGATCCACGTCCCGCCCCGGAGCGCGCGCTTGCGCCAGTGGCCCCGAGATAAGGCCGGTCACCATGCGCCTGCACCGGAGAGGCGCATCGCTGTTCGGCATTGACACCAGAGGAGCAAACATTGTACGGTTATTCTAGTAGTTAAATAAAACAAACTTTCGGTCTCATGTTTTGTCGTGTCGCGTCCTCCCCAGAGGGGGGCGCGGGGCGGGCGCAGCAGGGAAGGCGGGCCCGGAGGGGACGCCGTCAGGCTGCGCTCAGCGGGTAGGTGACAGCGTGGATGAGACGGCGTGCTCCGCGAGCGGGAAACGCCGTGCGGAAAGGAGAATGCCATGGCGGAAGTTACAAACGTGGTTTACTACGTGGGAATGATCGCGGACAAGCCCGGCGAGGGAGCCCGCGTGCTGAACGCCTTCAAGGAGGCGGGGGTCAATCTGACGGCGTTCCTGGGCTATCCCAAGGCGCGCAAGGCTGAGGTGGTCATCGCGGTGGAAGAGAAGGCGCCGGCGCTGGGGCCGATCGCCAAGAAAGTCGGGTTGACCCTCGGCAAGAAACAGAAGGCGTTGCTGGTGACCGGGGAAGACCAGCCCGGCGCACTGGCGGCGGTGATGGAGAAACTGGCCGCAGCCAACATCAACGTGGTCTCCTCGCACGCCGTCACCGGCGGCGGCGGTCGTTGGGGCGCTCTGATCACCGTGGCCCCGGCGGCGCTGAAGAAGGCGGCCAAGGTTCTAGCGGGCTGAGGCGGCAGGCGCGATCGAGAACCGGCCCGGCGCAGCGGCCGAACCCATCCGAGGGTTGGGGTGTGATCGCGCTTTCAGCGCACGGCGAGAAAGCGCACACACACCGGCGAGCCTACCTGAATCTGGCGCCCGGTCGGACTCAGGCGTCCGGTTCGCGGATCCACGCGAAACACGACCACGTTGTTGCTTCGCTGGTTGGCGGCCAGAAGATAGGTCCCGGAAGGATCTAAGGCGAAGTTGCGCGGGAATTGCCCTTGCGTGGAGACGTGCTCCACCAGTTTGAGCCTGCCGTGCCCATCAATCGAGAACACGGCCAGACTATCGTGCCCTCGGTTGGAGCCGTAGAGGAACCGGCCGTTGGGGTGCACCACGACCTCGGCGGTGTAGTTCTCGCCTGCGAAATCTTTGGGCAGCGTGCCCACGGTTTCGATCTCGCTCAGCACGCCGCGTTTGGGGTCCCAGGTGAAGGCCGTCAGGGTAGAGGCTAGCTCGTTGATCACGTAAGCAAAGCGGCCCGAGGGGTGGAAGGCGAAGTGCCGGGGACCTGATCCGGGCGTCACCTTCGCGTGCGGCGGCTCATTGGGTTCCAGCGCGCCCTTAGCGGCGTCAAATCGGAACACCAGGATTTGATCCAGACCCAGGTCCGCCACCACCGCAAATCGGTTATCCGGGGACAGATTCACCGAGTGGGCGTGCGGCCCCTGCTGCCGCTTGGGATGAACGCTGGCCCCCGCATGTTGGACGAAGGCTGTGGACTCGCCCAGGCTGCCGTCCTCGCGGAGCGAGAAGGCGGCGGTGCTGCCGCTGCCGTAGTTGACCACGATCACGTAACGGCCGGTCTTGTCCACCGCGAGGTGGCAAGGCCCGCTGCCGCGCGAGGAGACCTGATTGAGCAGCGACAAGCGCCCCGTGGCCCGGTCAATCGAGAACGCGCTGACGGCGCCCCCTTTGGGGCCTCCTGTCTCGCCTACGGCGTAGAGGTAGCGGCCGTTGGGGTGCAGCGCCAGAAACGAGGGATTGCTGACTTCCGCGGCCAGTTCGGGATCGCTCAGTGTGCCGGTGGCCGTATCCAACCGGGCTACGTAGATGCCTTTGCCGGCGCTTTGCCCTCCGGTATAGGTTCCCAGGTAAACGAAATACTGCGCGGCCGCAGCGGGAGCGGCCATCGCCACAACGCAGAAGAGAGCGGGCATGCAGAGTTCTTTCATGCGACCTATGTAAGCGCATCGGAGCCGCGCAGCGCAAATCCCCCTTTCGGCGGCCGGGCGACCTATGCTGTCGGCGCACAAACTCGATCGTCCGATGAGACTCCCAAAGAGGTGATGCAGGGGTCGCGCGGAAGCCGCGTTCCTGCTCGATGTGTGCGGGCGACGCGAGAGACTTCATCTGTGGAACCGGACCTAGCCGCGTAGTCCGAGGGTTAAGGTCCTCCCCGGGAAAGTTGACCTACCGGCAACTCACAATTCGCGCTCTCGCCGGGAGTCGCCCCGCCCGCCTCGCTCGCGTGGTTCGGCTTACCTCGGTCACGCCGCGGGCCTGATCAATGGGCCGCAGGCGCGAAGTAGCCGTGGGCGAGCTCCGGTTTGGCCTCCAGGGCCTTGCTCCAGCAAGCGCGGGCTTCCTCCTCGCGGCCCAGGGCTTTCATGACGTGCCCGAGATTCAGCAAGGCTTCCGCGAAGTCCGGCTGCTCGCTGAGGGCCTCGCGATACAGATCCGCGGCGGCCTCCATCTGGCCGGCTTTTTGCAGCAAGACGCCGCCGTTGTAAAGGATCTCGGGCGAGCGTTCGCCCAGATCAATCAGGCGCTTGTGGTATTCGAGGGCCTCGTCGAAAGCCTGTCGCTCCAACGCCAGCGCCGCCAGACCGCGGAGGGCCTCCAGCGATTTGGGCTCGATTTCGAGGGCCTGCTGATAGGCTACGTCGGCCAGATCGAATTCGCCGAGCTTCCAGTAGGCCACAGCCAGATTGAGCTGGGCCTCGATCCAGTTCTTACGCTGCTTCAAACAAGCTTCGAAGTTCTCGGCGCTGCGGCGGTAATCGCCTTTCTGAAGCTGGACAAAGGCCAGGCGGAAACGGGCCTCTTGCGAGGCGGGGTTCTTCTTGACGATATCGTTGTAAACGCGCTCGGCCTGTTCCAGGTCGCCGCTTCTTTCCAGTGCCAGACCGAGGTTCCAGGTCGCCGCAGGGTTGCTCGGGTCGGCTTTGCTAGCCTTCTCGTAGGCCTCCCGAGCTCCCTTGATGTCGCCCAGCTCCTGGCGAACCAGGCCCAGATTGGTGAGGGCATCGGCAGCTTGCGGACGAATACGAATGGCTTCTTGATAAGCCTCGGCGGCCTGTTGCAAGCGCCCTGCCTTCTGATGCGCCAGGCCCAGGTTATACCAACCCTCGAAGTGGTCGGGCGCCATGGTTGTCAGCGTAGCGCAATACTTAGCGGCCAGCTCGTACTCGTCGCGAGCGAACGCCCAAGCAGCCAACCCTTCCAGGGCGGGTATGGATTCCGGATTCAATTGCGCCAATTTCTCGGCTGCCTCGCGGACCATCTCGTAGTCTTTCCGCGTCAGGCCCAAGGCGATCAGGTTGGTCAAAGAATCCTCGGAGTCGGGGTTGCGCTCCAGGATGCGGCGGTACAGCGCGATGGCCTCATCGGCCTGACCCTCCTGCTGAAGGGCCACCGCCTTGCCGAACAGAGCATCCTGGTGGTCCGGCTTGTTCTCGAGCACCTTTTCGAAGGCCGCCAGTGCGGGTTTGGGCATGTTCAAGTGGAGCAGGCAGATTCCCAGACCCAATTGGGCTTCCATACGGTTCGGGTCTTTGTCGGCGGCCTTGCGATAGTGCTCGGCCGCCTCTTGCCAGCGTTCCAGGCGCTCCAGGCACACGGCCAGATTCAGCCAGGCGTCGGCGTTATCCGGGTCCAGCTTCAACAGCTCCCGGTAACTGCCGGCGCTGTCCTCGAAGCGCTTCAGCTCGAAGAGGATCTGTCCCATGGCCTGATAGATTTCCGGGTGCTTCTCGCCTTTGGCCAGAGCGCGCTCCAGCTCTTTGACGGCCTCTTCCCGATTGCCTTCCAGGTGGCGAGCCACCGCACGAGCCAAATAGCGAGAGGCCGCAGGGGATTCCGCAATGGGATTCGGACGATCGGCGCGGGCAGCCTGGGCGGCTGAGGCGCCGCTTGACTTGGGCGTGTTCATCGGTTCGAAACCTCCACGTTGCCGGGAGCTAGGTAAGCACAAAGTTTACCCAAAAAATCGTTCTGATGCGAGACCCTGATCCAATAAATTTGTGGCCGGTCCTTTTCTTCCCCAAAGAAGCCGATCGCGCCTTGAGGATAACGGTCGTCGCGCCAGAAATCCACGATCTGCCCCGAGACCCAAGTGGTGAACCCGTCACCCTTGGCCTGGAACCGGATCCTCACCGGGGTTTGATTGCGCAGCGACACGCGGACCGGCACCTGCACGCGTTGTTGTTCTCGTCCGCCCACTACCACGTAACGCACCAGGGCGACCGTGGGCAGTGGCCCCGGCTTCAGCACGGTCAGCTTCATCGCATAGTGGTTTTCCAGGTCCGTCGCACGGTACACCCAGCCAAGGCTCTTGCCGGTAATCTGGCCGAGGAACTCAAGCTCGTAGTCCGAGAGCCTACGCGTGGGCCGCAGCAAGGCTAACTGACCCACCTCCACGTAGCCCGCTGGGTTCTTGGTCCAGGTGGCGTTCCAATCCCTGGCGCCCATCCAGGCGCCCAGTCCCCGGCTGAAGTCCTCGGCGATCTCGATCGCGGCTCGCCGGCGGAGCTGCTCGGTAATCGCCTCGCCCGCCGCCACCCAGAGCACGAAACTCAGCAAGGCGAAGCCCAACATGGCCGCTAGCGGGGCTTGCAACCAGCGCGGCAGCGCCTGCCAGGCGGCCGCCAATGGCATCCAGAACGGCGGAGGCGGCGGAAGCTCGAACTTTACCGTTACAGGTTCGACCCGACCGCGAGGTGCGGCACGCCGCGCCGTCCAGATCAAGCCCTCAGCCGTCCTGACCGCCGCGGCCGCAGGACCAGGCTGGGGTCTCGAGGCTACCGGCCGATGCGGCAAACGTGGGAACGTGAGCGCCGCTGCACAAGCCGGGGTGCGCTCAGGCATCGCCGGCCTCGGCGGCAGCGGGGGGCAGGCGGCGGTTCGTGGCTGGGTGCGCGGATCGTCATTCCGCCGAAATCCCGCAAGCGTCCGCGCCGCAGGCTGCAAGCGCAGCGCCGGCGCCGGCAGCCGTGTGACGTGCGGACCTGGAGTGGGCCTTGTTTGGTGAGCGATCTCCGCGGGCGCCAGGGGCTTCTCCGGTCTGGCGACCGGAACTTCCATTCTCGGGGGCGCGAACGGCGCGGCCTTCAGAACCGGTGGGCGCATCAGCGCCTCGCTTGGGTGAATGCCCATGAACCAGGCCCGGGTAACGTCTCGCACGGGCGCCAGTTGTGCGGGCGCGGCGGCATCGGTGGGGCGTAAGAAGACCGACGCGGGCGCAGCCGGGCAAGCTACGGCTTTCTCGCGGGCCTCTGACACCGAGAGAGTACCCATCCGTGCGGCCGCACCCGTCGAGGCAACCTCGGCGACCTGCCACGGCGCCAATTGCACAGGGGACTTCGCCTCCAGCGGAGCGACACGAGCTGACAGAGCGGTCGTCCCGAGAACCGGTTTCAGCTCGCCGACCACAGGGGTCGGCATACCGTGCGGACGCGCCGGGATCGGGGGAGCCAGAGCAGGCGAGACGGCGCCGAGCGAGGCAGTGGGTCCTTGATGGACGGGAGGGGAGAGCGGTGCACAAGCCGCGGTAGGACCGGGCAGCGTAGTCTCAGCAACCGGGCGCACGATTCCGGCGGGCAGGGACTCGACCACCGGACTGAGAGGCGCGGCCAACTGCGCAGAAATGCACCCGGGGGCCGGCCGGCAGGGCCGGACGGCAGTCCCAGCCGCGAGCAGACCGCTCCCTTTCTGGACCTCTGCTCCGGTCCGGATGCCGAGCGCCGCCAGGGGGAGCGAGAGTCGAGGGGCCGAATGTGTGGTAGGCGCCGGTGATCCCTCGATCGCGGCAGCGGGCAGTTGGTGTGCAGTCGCTACCGGCAAGTCGAAAAGCGACGGAAAGGCCGCCGAGGGGACGCGAATACTTTCAATGCTGAGCAGACTTGCCGGGGCCTGAGCCGGCAATGGCCTGGAGGCCGCCGGCTGTGCCTGCAAAGCCGTGCACTCGGATAGGGTGACGCTCCGAGCATCGGGTAGGGAGGTTGATGGGTGCACCACCGACGTTGTCCCGAGCCGCTGTGCCTCCGCCAGGTATGCTGCGAAGCCTGGCGCACCGCCGGGCTGAGGCAGGCGCATCGCAGCCCAGGAGGCCAACCGGGTGCTCGAGGCCGCGACGGGGCTCAAGCGTGGCGCCGCTGGAGCAAGATGGCGTAATGCTGGTGCGCACGGGGGTGATGGCTGCGCTGGCAGAACCGGGCTCCCGAGCTCGATTCGCTGGAGACCTCCGGGCGGCGGTGGCGTAGCACCCTCTGCGCCTCGCTCGGCAGGAACCGGTGGGAGACGGCGCACGATGTCGGACCGAAGTTGCGCCAGCGTGATTGCAGGCGACTTCGCGCGAACGTCGGCGGTTGGCTCGGCACCGGCGCCCGCCATCTGCAAGGGCGGCTGGAGATGCGGCCATGGCGCCAACGTCAGGGACATGCGAGTGCCCGGGCTTACCGGCAAGTGAGGCGGGAGCTTGGGCGCGGAGGCTCCCGCTTGGCGCTCCGGAAACTCCAGCGACGCCGGTCTGATCATGCGGCGAACGGCTGGTAAGCAGGGCTCGGCCGGCTGGATCGCGGTGGCCACCCGGAGCAACGCGCTCGTGGTGGCTTGGGCCACCCAGGTCCCAACGCGAGTCACGGGTTCGCTCCCGGCCGGGAGAGCGGCACTGATCGGGGGAGGCGGAGCCGATCCCAGGAAGGCCGGCGGTTGCATCTGCGGCAGGACTCTTAACGCGGAGGGGGGAAAGCGCACGGCGGTTACGCCGAACCGAGGCAGGATGCCGGGGGTCTTAGCGGTAGCACTCAATGGCTCCAGGGGCTCCGGCTGCGACGGCAGGGCTAAGGACAGCCGTGCCTGAACATCAGGGTCGGGGCTGCGCGGAAGCACAGCCCCGCCGGCACACGTGGCGGGTCCACTCAGTGGTCGGTTCGAGATCGCCGCCGAGCTACCGGGCCGCAGGGGTTTGAAGCCGCAGGTCTCGAGTGTGGCAGCTCGGGGCGCCGGAGTGTTCGCGGGTATCCCAACCAACCGAGGTGACCAGCGCGCAGTTTCTCCTCGAGGTCGCCGCGCAATAACTCGCGCGGAGACCGGCGGCGGCATGGCTGGTAAGTGCAGCAGAATCGGTAACTGCACCGTTGAAGTCGCAGCCCGGGAGGGATACTTCGCGGATACGCCGATGCGCGCTGCGGCTCCCCACCCGGCGCCGGGATGATCGTGGCTGGGGGGTGGGGGCAGGGGCATCGGCCCGGCTGTGGGGGGCTCGGCTCGGGCCTGGGCAGGAGCCGCGGCCGGCGCAGGTTTGGTTCTCTTGCCGGGTGCGGCCTCGACGAGTCGTTCGAGAGCCAATTTGGTCAGCTCATGGTATCGCTGACGGTGCTCGTCGCAGCAGAAGTCCGGATCCGTGAGCCTGCGGAAAACCGGAACGTTCTTGCCGCAGTAAAAACAAGGCATCGCCCTAACTTTCGCTCTTGGCCCAATTATATGCGCTCGACAGACGCTTTTCCAGCAGCAGTTTATCGGTGAGTGGGATCAGGGGTTGCACTGCCTTCTCACAACTTCGCAGCTTGAGGCCGGGGCCGGCTGCTAGAATTGTCGTCATAGGCATGGCGGCGATCACGGTTTTCCTGGTTGCGGCGCTCCTGTTGCTGTGGACCGTGATCCTGAGGCGGTCCACGTGAACCTGGAATCTGCGCTGTTGAACGTTTCGCTTTTCTGGGCGCTGACGGCTCCGCACGAGTACGCACACGCCTGGGTAGCCGCGCGGCTGGGCGATGATACCCCGCGTAGGGAAGGCCGCCTGACCCTGAATCCGCTGGCCCACGCGGATTGGCTGGGCACCATCATCCTACCGGCTGTGACCTCCCTCACGGGCCACGGATTCTTGGGATGGGGACGCCCGGTGAACACCGTTCCGGCCGCCTTGCGAGGGGGGTGGAACGGACTGGCGCTGGTCGCCCTGGCGGGTCCGCTCAGCAACGTTCTGATGGCCGTATTGCTCGGCGCCGTGGCCGCGCTGAGCTCGCGCGTCGCCCCCGGGTTGGCCGAGCTGGCGATCCGCGGCCTGTTGCTCAGCTTGTACTTAGCCTTGTTCAACTTACTGCCGATCCCGCCGCTGGACGGCTCGAAGCTGCTGTTGGCGGCGCGCCTGCCGGCGGCCGTTTATGCAGAATTGGCGCGCTTCGGCTTCTTGCTGTTGATTGTCGCCATGGCGACTTCCGACCTGGCACGGTGGCTTTCCGAGGGCAGTTGGAGGGGTGCGCGGATGATTCTGGGCCTGTTCGCCCCGTTCTAGCAGGCCGGAAGTTCGAGCTGAGCCTTGGCTAGCGCGCGCCGAATTAGCGCCAGGGCCTCGGATTCATCCATCCCCCGGGAAATGGCAATCTCGGAGACCAGCATTTGGCGCGCCCGCTCCAGCATCCTCTTCTCGCGAAACGACAGCGGCTTCTCCAGTTGGCGCACCAGGAGGCTCTTGAGCACCTCGGCGATCTCCAGCAACCCGCCCACACGCATCTTCTCGGAGTTCTCCTTGAAGCGATGCTTCCAATCCCGGCGGGACTTGCAAACGCCGGAGGCCAAAAAGGCCAGCACTCGCTCCAGCTCGCCGTTGCGGCAAAGCTTCCGCAGTCCGACGTCCTGGACGTGAGAAAACGGGATCATCACGGTCATGTGGTTGCAAATCAGCCGCAGCAGGTAAAACTTCTCGCACTGCGAGCCGAACGACCGTACGCTGATGTTTTCGATAACCCCGATTCCGTAATTCGGATAAACCACCTTTTCGCCGACCTGGAAGGAGGGCATGCCCTGACCCCTTTTGCACCAGCTAGTGGTTTACATCATTCGCCAAATCTAGTTAGAACCGCATGGTAACCGGAAATCGAGTCAATGTCAACACAGAATGTGTGGTGACTGTTCCGACTCAGATCCTGGCAAGGGTGCGCCGGGACGCCAGACGCGGGGAACGACAGCAGAAAGAGGCCGCGCACGGCTACGCGATGAAATCCCTTGGAATCCCGGTCTTCCTGGCGGCGCTCAGGAGAAGAAAAACCGAAGAGGGCCAGTCCAGAATGCCCCCGCCCAAAGACCCATCCCCGCCGGGTGCATTCGCGGCCCAGAGGCCCGGTTGCTGTCGGCAATCCCGGAGTCCAGGCGCCGCTGCTCACCCGCTGCGGACGTCGCCCGAAGCTGATACGGCTCCCGCTCAAGCTGCCGCATCTTGCGCCGCAACTTCCGGCGCGCCGGGGCTGGCAGCCGAGCAGAATCTCGGCGAACTCCGCCAGCGAGAACAAAGCAAAGCGCTGCCGCACGTAGACCGCGACCAGCTCGACGCTGGGTCCCGCCGCTTCCGGCGCTGACGGTGCGGCCGTTGCGGAGGTGGCGTTCAGCGACTCCCCCGGCGCGGCTAATTCGATGCCGGCCTTCTCGTGGCGCGGACCGAGAATGGTCCGGCGCCATTCGGCCCGTGGCGCCCTGGCTCGATGGGCGACACCGCTCGCGCTAGGTCTTGTGCGCGCCGCACCTGCCCGAGGATCAATCCGGCGTCGGCGGTCTCCCTGGACTATAATTTTCCGTTATGGAAATCAACCGGCGGCAATTTCTCCTCACCCTGGGCGGCGCCTGTGCGGCTGCGGCCCCCCGGCGGCCAAACATTGTTGTCATCATGGCCGATGACCTGGGATTCTCGGACATCGGCTGCTACGGGTCCGAGATCGCAACGCCCAACCTTGACCGGCTGGCCAGGGGCGGCCTGCGGTTCACGCAGTTCTACAATACGGCCCGTTGCTGCCCCACGCGCGCATCGCTTTTGACGGGTCTGTACCCGCACCAGGCCGGCGTCGGCCACATGGTCGCCAATCGCGGCATCCCCGCCTACCAGGGGTACCTCAATGACCGCTGCGTGACGCTGGCCGAGGTCTTACGTTCGGCCGGCTATCGGACCGCCATGTCCGGCAAATGGCACGTGGGCGAAGATCGCCCGCACTGGCCCACGGATCGTGGATTCGAGAAGTACTTCGGCTTGATCAGCGGCGGGACCAATTACTGGCGGCTGGATCCCGGAAGGAAGATGGCCCTGGATGACCAGCCGTGGACGCCGCCTGCCGAGGGCTTTTACATCACCGACGCCATCACGGATTACGCCGTCAAGTTCATCGCTCAACTGGGACGCGGGCCCGAGCCTTTCTTTCTTTATGTCGCTTACACCGCTCCTCAGTGGCCGTTGCACGCTCACCCCAGCGACATCGAGAAGTACCGCGGCAAGTACATGAAGGGCTGGGACCAGTTGCGAAAGGAGCGACACGCCCGGATGATCGAGATGGGCATTGTAGATAAGCGCTGGCCTCTCACCCCGCGCGACGAAAGGGCGCCCGCCTGGGAAACCGTCGAAGACCGCCAGGCCCGCGACCTTGCCATGGCGGTCTACGCTGCGCAGATTGACCGCATGGATCAGGGCATCGGCCGCATTCTGGCCCAGATTCGTCAGATCGGGGCCGAGCAAAATACGCTCGTGATGTTTCTTTCCGACAACGGCGGCTGCGCCGAGCAGGTGGACCGGGGCATCCAAGGCGTCCCGCCCGGTCCCCCGGATTCCTTTCTTTCCTACGGCCTCCCCTGGGCCAACGCCAGCAACACGCCTTTCCGGCTTTACAAACATTGGGTGCACGAAGGAGGCATCGCCACCCCGTGTATCGTGTATTGTCCGAGCCTTGTCCCGCAGCGCGGCAAGCTGACCCACCAGGTCGCTCACGTGATTGACATCATGCCGACTTGCGTCGAACTTGCAGGCGCCAGGTACCCTGAGATGCACAATGGCAGGCCGATCCATCCGATGGAAGGACGCAGCCTTACCGCGACGTTCAAAGGCGCCGCGCTGCAAAGCCGCAAGCTCTTCTGGGAGCACGAAGGCAACCGCGCCATGCGGGACGGAAAATGGAAACTCGTCTCGCGGTTCCCTAACGCCTGGGAGCTTTACGATCTGGAAGCCGACCGAACAGAGCTCCGCGACCTTGCCGCCGACATGCCGGAGCGTGTGGCAAGGATGGTCCAAGAATACGAGGCGTGGGCTGCCCGGTGCGGCGTTGTCCCCTGGGCCGAGCTCGAGAGGAAGGCGGCGAAAAAGGGTTGAGAAGATTCCATTCTGAAAGACAGGAATCGCGCTGAAAGACAGGAATCGCGGCTCTCCGGCTCGCCGGATTCCTTTGGCGGTTTGCCAACCGCCCAGCCCATCTGGGATTGTTCGCTGCGAAATCACCGATGCCGCGGTCCGACAGCCGGGGCGGCGCGGGTTCGAACTCCTGCCTGTCGTCGTTCGGGCGTCCCCCGCATCTCCGAGCCGGTGCGGCGCCGGCCGCGCTCGCTCGTCGGCCATCGCAGACGCGCCGCGACGCTTCGCGGTTGCTCAGGCGCGGCTGACTGGACTTTACCCCACAGCGGGGCGGAAGTCGTCTTCGGTGGCCTGGATCCAACGGCGCAGAATGGCGCGGTGAGCGGCAAGGATCGCTGAGTAGTTGGGGTCGCGAGCCAGGTTGCGAATCTCGCCCGGGTCGGTTTCCCGATCGAATAGTTGCTCGGGGCGCGCGCCGCCGTTGAAAACCACGTACTTGAAGCGGGCGGTGCGGACCATGCGCCCTTCGCGCTTCTCGTCTCCGTAGCGGAGTTCGGAGACCACGAATTCCCGATCGAGGGGCCGGCCTTCCAGAGCGTCCCGCAACGAGGCTCCCCTGACCGGCGAGGGTGCGGGGATGCCCGCGAAGTCGCAGAAGGTCGGCAGGATATCGGTCAGAGAAACCAGGCTGTCTCGATCCACTGCGCCCCGCCGGCGCAGTCCGGCCCCGCTCACCAGGAACGGCACGCGGACGGACTCGTCGTAGAACGATGCTTTCTGCACCCAGCGGTGAGCGCCCATGCCTTCGCCGTGGTCGCTGGTGAGGATCACCAGGGTGTTACGGTCGAGGCCGGTTTCGCGCAGGGCGGCCAGCAAGCGTCCGATTTGCCGGTCCACGGCTTCGACCATGCGGTAGTAGTCGTGCAAATAATGGCGGAATTCCTCGACCCGCCATTCGGCCGCGATGCCCACGCCCTGCGACATCAGGTCTATGCCTTGCGTGCGATGGTAGCGCACGAATTCGGGTTCTTCGGGATCGTCAGCCATGTTCAGGGGCGCCGGGGGATACCGGTCGAGGTCAGGATGCTCCCGGCGTCCAGCGTGGTCGCGAATCCACTGGCAGATGTCGTGAGGATTCATGAAGGACGCGACCATGAGGAACGGCTGGCGCGGCCTGGAGCGGAGCCATTGGGTGCAGGCGGTGGCCAGGGGCTCATCCATGTCCTTGCCATACCTGCTGCCGCCGATGAGGCGTGTGAAGCCGGTCATGCCGTCGAAGCTGCGCGGCAGATGCCACTTGCCGCCATAGACGGTTTCGTAGCCCGCATCCCGGAAGATCTCGCCCATGGTGGGTATCCCGGCCCGGATCGGCAGGCCGTTGACCCGCACCCCGGTTTCGTGGGGCATGCGGCTGGTGAAGACGCTGCTGCGCGCCGGTGAGCAAACCGGATAAGGCGTGTAGCACTGCGCGAAGCGCACGCCATCGGCGGCCAGGGAATCCATCGCGGGAGTTTTCAGCCACGGGTTACCGGCGCAGGACATGGCCTCGTGCGTTTGCTGATCGGTCATGATCAGCAGTAGGTTGGGACGCTCGGCGGCGGCACGCACGAACGGCGCTGCAACCCCGGTCAGCAAACTTCTGCGGCTTAGCGGTTTCATAGCGATACCGTAAGGCATAGCATACCGGAGTCGGATAAACTCTTACCGATGCGCTGCCGCGGAACGAGCCCGCCTGCCCGGAGCCCTTGATCGGGGCTCGGCGGCATCTCGCCCTGGGCGCCGTTGATGGGAGTCTTGGGGGATGCTCGGCGCCTCACCGAAGCACGGCTGAACCCGATTCAATCGCCGAGGCGCATCCGCCGGAGCCGCGCTACCGGTTCCATTCTGTGAGGCCGGCCACACTGCCGCGTCCGCGGGCCAACCTCCGGCAACACCTGCGGAGGCCTTGTGGTTCCACGATCTCGCCGCACTGCTCCGGCGGCGGGCTCCTGGTCCTAAAGCGACGGGGTTATCCGCGCTGCACCTCCTCGATCAGACGCCGTACGAATTCCAGGTTGCGGCGCATATCGTCCTCGACCGACCCCGACGGTGAGGAGGTCTCCAGGTTGGCGAAGCCTGTGTACCCGATCTCGGCGATGGTGCGCATCACGGCTGGGAAATTAATGACACCCTGGCCCAAATACCCCTTGTCCTTTAAGTGGATCTGGCAGATGCGCTCCCGCCCCAGCCAGCGCATTTCCTCAAAGATGTCGTAGCCCTGGTTGGTCGAGTTGCCCACGTCGTAGTAAACGCGGACGGCACGCGAACGCGTCCGCTCCATGATCCGGACGTTGTCGCGGGCCGAGCAGGTGTTTTCGAGCCCCAGAATGACCCCCGCTTTCTCCGCTTCCGGGGCCAGCTCGCGCAGCACGTCGCCCACGTAGTCCATCTCCTGCTGAGTTTGTAACGCCCCTTTTCCGAAGAACGGCAGCAGCATCACGCGAGCGTTCAACTTGCGCGTGATGGGGATGCCCTCGGCTACCCACTTCTGACCCAGCGGATCGCTTTTGAGATAATTCACGTGCAAGATGTCGAGGCAGGTTCCTGCCAGGGCGATGTTGTGACGTGCGGCTTCAGCCAGGTACCGCTGCTGGAGTTCTTGGTTATCCAGCGGCAGCTTGTTTTCGACCGGCTTCCGGCCGAGACTCACCTCGACGCCTTCGAAACCCAGACGCGCGGCCAAGGCTACCGCCTCCACGCGTCCGGTCTGCCGCAAGTTCCAATCCGTGACCCCAATGCGCAGCCCGGCGAGCGGCTTTTCGAGCCCGGATAACCGCGCCGCCGGGATACCTCCTACTACAGCCAGAAACTGCCTTCGTGTGCTTAGCATCGGCGCCTCCTGCCGCCTCGCGTCTTCCGCTAGGCTTACCGCATTATATGCCAGCGGCCGGCTCCCAGGCGGAGCGATTACGGGTGGCTGATGTAGTCCATGCGCCCGCCGTCCACGGTCAGGACTTGACCGGTAATGAACTCGGCGCCGGGCGAAACCAGGAAGGCCACAGCGTGCGCGATGTCTTCTGGCCGACCCACTCGGCGCATCATGGTCCGCGCAGCGATCTCCTGCTTCAGGCGCTCAACCTCCTCAGGCGTCCGCCCTACGCCGACCAGCTCCGTTAGGATGAAGCCGGGCGCTAGGGCATTGACCGTGATGCCGAACGGGCCCAACTCGAGCGCGAACCGGCGCGTCAGAATGACGACCGCGGCCTTCGTGGCGGCATAGAACGTTGTGCCCGCGAACGCGGTGCCGTGGGCGGCGATGGAGCTGAGGTTGACGATGCGCCCCCAGCGGCGCTTCTTCATCTCCGGAGCCACGGCCCGCGTGGTCCAGACCACCCCGTCCACGTTTGTCCGAGTCAGCGCGGGCATTTGCGTGTAGTCGAAATCCTCCAGATCACCCTTCAGCGTGATGCCGGCATTGTTGATGAGGATGTCAACGGGACCCAGCTCGTCACGGATGCGCTCGACCATGGCGGAGACCTGATCGGGTTGACCCACGTCGGCCTGGACGGCCAGCGCGCGCGCTCCCGCGGCCCGCAACTGCGCCGCCAACGCTTCGGCCTGTTCGCGGCGCGCCAGATAATTGATAGCCACCGCGGCGCCCTCTTCGGCGAGCCGCTGTGCAATCGCCCGCCCGATGCCTCGCGAGGCGCCGGTGATCAGCGCGACCCTCCCGGCCTGGGTCATCGCTCTCCCTCGCCCGAGGCCGGCTCGATGATGGCCGTCATCGAGCCTTTCGAATCCGGGATCCGCCAATCCGGTCCGTGGGCGTGGATCTGGTCACGGGCGAATTCGGCCTCGGGGAGTTCGCATGTGATGACGATGGTACGCCCGGTGGTGTCCACTTCGACCGCGTGGGCGAAGGCCTCGGCCTCGGAGAAAAGGAATAGACGAGTGAGCATTTCGACGACGTAATCGTAGGTGTGCTTGTCGTCGTCCAGCAGCACCACGTTGTACAAGGGCGCCAATCGGTCTCGCTGCTGGACTTTCGTGTCTGTAAGGACTTGCGTTCCCATGCCCTCTTTTCCGGCGAGTCCGCCGCAGCTTCTATCCTATAGCAAGTCGCGTGCCGAGGGGCGGTGGGCGGCGGGGGCTGTTTCGGCGGGGTCTGGCGGTAGGAAGAGCAGAGCCGGCGAGCAACTGCTGCACGCCGATTGGCAGCGCTGCCGGAAGCCGGCTCCGGGTTATAATAGGAAAGGAAAGGGGGCGTAACGGATTCGACGGGATTGAATCTGTGGCGGAAAGGCGTGCCGGGTTCCGAGCTCCCGTAAAACGATCGGAAACCAAAAACTGCCAACACGCAGTTTGCTTACGCCGCCTAATTACTAGGCGGCCGCTCCAGCCGGCAGGCCTGCTGGCCGGCCACGGGGCGTCATGGGTGCAGGATGGGCTGAAGGCTTCGGTCCGGAGCTGAAAGCCGAGACCAACCGGACTAGGCGACCGTGACGCTTGCCGGCTCTGAAACGGCCGCTGAAACTGGTGAACCGGCTACGCACGTAGGCTTTCCGTGGCAGACTTTCTCGGACGCGGGTTCGACTCCCGCCGCCTCCACCACACCAGGCGCGTTTCCTCCTGCTCGTTTCCGTAGAGTCCCGGTTGATCTGGATGCCGGAAACTTGGTGCCTTGCTGTCTGCCCAGCCGAAGCTCTGGCGTCACTCACCCGGCTGCGGTGCGGATCGAACGTACCCAGCGGAAGCTTCTCGGGCCTGGGGGACGACCAGGTAGGCCTCAACGGTGGGGAGTCCGGGCCTCGACGGGGTCGTGGCTCTCCGAATACCGGCCGGGCCGGAAATCCGGTTTCCCTGCTGCGCTGCAAGGTGTCGAAATTCCGAGAATATTTTGGGGCATAATTCTAGAAGGCCCTCAGCGCCGGGGGCGATCCTGAGGGTACGCTTCTCATGAAGTTGAGTGCGATTTTGGAGCTGACGCGCTGCCGAACCAACCCGCCGGCATCCGGCCGGCTCGCGCGCTCGAAGGGGCTTTAGTCGGAGCTTTCGGATGGACTCCGCTTCCACGGGATCGCCGAGTCCCAGTTGGCTGGCGAATGTGAAGGAGTTTGTGCGCCCCTACTATCTCAGGTGGTTTTTCTTCCCGCTTTTTCCCCGTGCCCGGCCCGAGTATTTCTCAACCTGCTGGCAATTCCCATGGCGTCCCCTATCGTCGGACGTGGCGCTGCCCCGTCGAGGCTCCGGCGCCGGCTTCTTGTTCCTGCCCATGGTGGATTGGCATGCTCGGGTTCAGCGGACCCACCACCTGGCGCGGGCTCTGGTGCGTCGCGGCCACCGCTGCTTCTGGTTGAATCCGCATCTGGGGCGGCAATTTCCGCATGCCACCTTGCGGGAGAAGGGTAACCGGATTGCTTATTTGGAGCCGGGCATCGTGGAGTTGCATGTCAGGCTCCCGCGAGAGCCCGTCTTTCATGAGCGGCTTCTGACCGAGGCGGAGATCTTCGTGCTGCTGGAGGCGCTGAAGACGCTCATGGCCGCCGGCGGCGATCGAGAGTTCTTTCAAATCGTATCTATCCCGACATGGTGTGACCTGGCCTGCCGGCTGAAGGAGTTCACCGGGTCTCCCGTCATCTACGACTGCCACGATCTGCTGAGCGGATTCCGGAAAGTGGCCCGCGAGATTGTCGAGCGGGAAGCGGAACTGTTTCGCCGCTCCGACCTTGTGATTTTCAGCTCGCAGCCCCTTGCCGAGAAAAAGCTCGCCGAGTTTCCCTGGCTGCGTGAGAAGGCTGTGCTGGTGCGCAACGCTGCGGAGACCTCGCATTTCGAAGCCGCGACGCCGGCCGCACGCGCCAATCCCACCGGGCGCAAGAGGATCGGCTACTTCGGCTCCTTGAACCATTGGTTCGACGCCGAGGCCGTCAGGGAGGCGGCGCGGCGCCGACCCGATTGGGAGTTTCTTCTCATCGGCCGCATCGAAGACCGTCGCATTCTCAGCCTCGGCAAGCTCAAGAACGTTCGGTTACTCGGCGAGGCGCCTTACAGCGATCTGCCCAAGCATGTGGCCTCTTTCGACGTGGGATTGATCCCGTTTCTCCCCTGTGAGTTGACCTTCGCCACCAACCCGATCAAGCTGTACGAATACTTCAGTTGCGGCCTGCCCGTCGTGAGCACGCGGCTGCCGGAGGTCGAGGCCTTCGGAGAGCTAGTTTACCTGGCGGAGGACCCTGAGAGTTTCGCGCGCCAGGTGAGCCGTGCGGCGGAGGAGAACGACGCCGAGCTTCGCGAGCGGCGCAAAGCGATCGCCCGACGAGAGAACTGGGACGCGCGCATCGAGCAACTCTGGCCGGCCCTGGAAAAGCTCGGGTGCGGCAGGCGCTAAACCGGAAGGTCCTGTGGCACTCGCCCAGGAGCCGGCCGGCCGCCCGGGCGCGCCGGCGCTGCGGGGTTCGAGGTTCCACCGCCATGCGCTCGCGCTGCGGGCCCGCGGCTGCGGCGCCGGCGTGTTGCTATCATGCAAAGGGAGTCGGCGGTTGTCGCGTGGATTTCGCAGTC